>ERZ773013.1-NODE-1-length-268409-cov-13.796571_pt1 | contig 268409 bp, 239 predicted proteins | sample MGYA00511670_ERZ773013 | MGnify/ENA primary metagenome ERZ773013 (study PRJEB29015, sample SAMEA2738120) | human oral metagenome | biome: human oral; feature: human-associated habitat; material: saliva | place: China | collected 2257 ... | reverse complement strand
ACCACCCCCAAGCCCCCTACCTCCCTCTCTCCCCCATGAAAAACATGTGTTTTTCCAGGAGACAAAAGGAGAATAAGACGCTTGAGAGCAGTGGACAAGTGGGGGAGAAAATACATAAATACTTTAATATTTTCGCCCAGCTCTAAGATAATAATGATTAACGTGGACAGTTATTCTTTGAGACAGGCTCCATCGTAGAATATGAATACCATATTCTATAACGATTATCTTAGAAGATTGTATCTTTTTGTTATGTAGCTTGTAAAAAGTTACAAAAGTATTATATGGGTAGAATAATAGTAGATACCCTACCCATATATGAGATATACAATTACTGAAATTGTTAGTATTGTAATAATTTACAACAAAACTTATTTAGCAGCTAGAGTTCTTAAATTAGATGATAGTTTATCTTGAGCAGACATACCACCACCGAATGCAGAAATCATACCACCAATCTTAGATAATAAGTTTTGGTTGTTTTGTCCTAGTAACCCTTGGACCGATTGTAAGATATTACCGATATCACCAGCTGGGTTTATTGCTGCTTGAGATCCTGCCGGAGCTGCTTGTGCATTACCTCCTGCAGTGTTAGTAGCAATTTGTCCAAGCAAGGAAATGATAGCTTGTAATAACTGCATGATTTGCTCTGGTGTTAAACTACCAGTAGCTGGTGCTTGTGTTACATTGATATTAGTATCACCACTACTAGTTTGAGCTTTACGTTGTTGAGCATAATCGTTCAAACCAACCAAAACACTATCCCAAATACCAGTGCCATATTTATTTTCACCGAATTTCTTAAGTGATACATTGTTGCTAGCAAATCCTGAGAATTTATATGTACCAGTCTTAGCATTATACTTAGTACCTTGTGGTACAACCGCAGACCCAAGCATTTGAGATAATTTCTTTCTACCATACTTAGACATACCTTGGATAGAATATGCACCAGGGTCCATGTGTTCACCAGGTTTTTCTGCACCTTCATTATTAGGTGGGTCAATTTCATAGTGAAGATGGGCACCTTCGGAGTGACCAGTATTACCTACGGCACCAACATAATCTCCTTGGTTAACTTGTTGACCAACCGCTAATGGTGTTGGTGAGTTCATATGTGCAAACATATGGAAGTTGCCATTCTTATCTTTTATTTGTACATAGTTACCATAACCACCACCCCAATCATCATGGTTAACATCGTTAACTGTACCAGATACAGGTGTTGGGATTTTAGTACCCTCAGTGGCACCATAATCAATACCACCATGTGGCTGGCTAGGATCACTATTACGGTGTCCAAATGGTGAGGTAATTTCAGCACCTTGCATATTCTTAAGAACGTAATCACCAGCACTATCAGCAGCTACACCACCACCAGCAACTCCGCCTAAAGAACCACCTGCTCCACCTGCTTTACCAGGCATACCACCAGTGGCTCCACCACCAGGAGAACCGAAGAACGCATTGTAAGCCTGAGTAATCTTATCACCAGCATCTCCAAAGATAGCTTTCATTAATAGATTACTTTGTCCACCAGCAGCACCTGCTCCGCCAGCCATTCCAGCACCACCTTGGGAGAAACCTACGGCTCCACCACCAGGTCCTGGAGGAATTTCGGCTTGCCATTCACCAGTCAATTCTGTACCATTAACGAAGTGATCATATACTTGGTGTGCAAATGGAACACGTTCACCTAACTCATCATCGCCACCACGTTCAGATATCTTATAGAATATCATAGCAGCATTTTCTACAGAACCAGCATTGTTCATATCACCTAAGATGACTTTTTGATCAGTCATATTAGTACCAGTACTAATTTCATGCATACAGAATTCTGCTTGTTGTTCGATAGATGGTTCATTACCAGCTTTAGCTGTTAATTGTGGCCAACGATAGTCATCCCATTGACATAAACCATGATGATCACCATTATCCGCATCATGATGGAATCTAGATTCTTGCATCATAGAACCTAAGATAGCAGCAGCCGCAGTTTCATTACAACCACCATTGATTAATACAGTATGAGCACGTTCCATGTTCATTTGTACCGTATTACCGCCACGACCATATTTACCACGTCCAAGCTTACGTAACTTGGATTTAGCACGACCGTGTTTACTAATACCAATAGCAGTATCAGTATTATTCAATACACTACCGATAGGATATCTATAGTTATCACCAGGTTCTTCTGGGTCTTGGATAGTTACAGTTTTAGATCTAGCATCATAACCTGTAGCTGTTACATAGTGAGGGTTAGGTCCAAATGGATGATCTGATGATAATTTACCATTACGGCTCTTACCAGACAATACTACAGAACCACCACTCATTAAGCTATCAGCTACATGAGATTTAGACAAGTTGTCTGCATCCATGCCTTGGGATTTAGCATAGGATTTAAAGAACCCAGGTTTAGTACCATCATTAGTTTCTTTATAACCATTCTTAGCCGCATAGTTTACTGCAGATACAGGATCAGCACCACCCATACCGTGTTTTGCCGCTATAATAGCATTAACTCCAGCTATAGGACCACAACCAGAATCACCAATTGTTTGTCCAGTAGACTCAGTAGAGTTTTGATATGGTAAGTTGGCAAACATTGGATCGTTTTGTTTAAAGAAAGCTCCACGACCATATTTACTTTGACCTGTTTTAGATGCTTGGTTACCACCTACACGGTCTGCTATACCTTGACCAATAGATTTTAATCCATTCTTAGCCCAAGTTAAGTTATTATCAATACCATTACCGACATAATCTACTTCATTTTTAATTTTAGAACCGATAGTAGAACCGACATCTTTAATACCAGTCCATAAATCAGAACCAAATTGTGAAACAGCTCCAGGTATAGCACCTACATTGATACCTTTGGATTTTAACCATTGGTCTGCACTTTGCACTAAACCACCTAAGAATCCTGTAACTTTACCGACAGTATCTTTTACTGTCATACCGGCAGCTTTCATACCATCAACTACTAATGCACCAGCTTTACCAAACATGGTTAAGATTGGTTGAGCTTTGGCTGATAGCCATTCGACACCAGTCATAGCTTTACCACCAATGTATAATAGCTCATTACCTATAGCATTAGTTGCTGAAGATGCTACATCTTTAGCTTTATTCCATACATATTGAGCTTCATTGGATGCTTTACCAGCGAGATTAGCGGCTACACTTTTAACTGTTTCTTTAGCGCTATCGATTTTATCGCTAACCCAGTCTTTAACATCGTTAGCAGTTTCTTTAGCTTTATCCCAAAGTCCTTTAGCAAAGATATCATTATATTCTTTAGCTGTAGAGATTTTAGATGGAGCACCTTTAGGGTGAGTATCAGGATTATCATTGTACTCTTGAATACGACGTTTAATATCTTCACGGAATGGTGTCATATCATAGAATATACCAGCCAATACGTTAAAGATATCTTGTTCGTCAATCAAGTTAAGACAAATATTACTGATAGTACGAGAAGCACCAGCTATAACTTTAACACCAGTATCCACATTAGCATCATATGCGATATCGGCAATATTATACCAATCCCATACACCGCCAACAATACCAGAGATAACGTCATAAGCTACCCATACTGCACCAACACCAGCACCAACAGCTAATGCTTTAGAAGCTAACTTAGCAATACCAGCAGCGGCACGTTTAATCAAAGTACCAGCTACACGTTTACCAGCTTCACCTGCCATCTTAGCAATTCGACCAGCAACTTCTTTATTAGGCATTACACTACCAATCTTATTAAGCATGGAAGTTACACCATTAGAAACCCAGCTGAATATCTTACCAGCAATACCTTTAGTTGATTCGGCAGTTTTACTCATCTTATTTGCAATTTGAGTTAATTTGGATTCATTCTTAACAGCAGCTTTACCAGCATCAGTAACAGCTCCACCACCAGCTTCAGCTGCAGTAGAACCACCACCTGTAGCTTTATCCCATACAGCACCGACAGCTTTATCGGTGAGATACCATTGTCCGGCATCCATTGCCATATCAGTTACACCATAACCACCTTTATCGTCAGAATCGACGTTTTGAGTGGCTTGCTGTACTTCCTCACTGGAAGCATCGTAATTTGCTCCTACAGGAATATCACCGTTCCCAGTTGTATCATAACCGGCCATATTAGGATCCATAGTTTCTGGTTCAGCTGCACTTGCTGTCATAGAATCAAGAGCATAATCCAAACCAACAGTAGCAGCTATAGATGCAGCAAGTTTAGTTTTAGGTCCACCAAACTTACCAAAGAATCCACCTAGTTTACCTTTAAGACCACCAGGTTTCTTCCCTGGAACTTTCTTACCAGGTTTGCCATAACCACCACCAGGTGATATATCACCACTAAGACCCATATTCTTAGCCATTTGAGAATAGTTAGGTCCACCTTTACCGCCAGTAGCAGCCATAAGTTCCATAGCAGCAGCTGCACGATTCATAGCATTAGCTGCAATAGTCATCTCAGTTTCAGTCTTCTTAGAAGAACCTCTAAACCAAGTGAATAGACCTTTACCCATAGAGAATATAGTCTTACCTACATTAACTAGAGGCCATACTGCTTTAGCCATAAGACCACCAACAGCAACTGTACCAATTAGTTTAGATACTACACCAACTTTAGGGTCAGTGATAAAGTCAGCCATACTATGGAATAAGTTCTTAGTGATTTGAGGAATGACTTCAGTAACTACAGAAGATACAGAATCAGCAATAGGCTTAGCATTTTGTTTTACTGCATCAATAATTGCAGGCATAGCTTTAATTAATTGAGGAGCAAATAAACCAACAATACCAGCACCAGCGACACCTTTACCTAGGTTCATTAATAAACCACCCATAGATCCACCAAGACCTATAAGACCAGCTAATGCACCTTTAAGTTTACCAAAGATACCACCTTTGTCTTTATCTTTCTTCTTATCGTCATCTTTACCATTCTTCTTATCGATGCTATCTTCTAGTTTTTCAAAACGTTCATCTTCACGTTTCTCTTTAGCCTCTGCTTCTTTCTTAATATCACTATTAGATTCAGTATCAGCTAATTTAAAACCACCGTCAGTAGTTTTAACTACTTCACGTCCTTGAGCATCATAATATTTATCACCAGACTTAGTATACCCTGTAGGCAATGATGCATCAGCAGAAGCAGCATCTCCTGGAGTTGCTGTACCATTCTTATTTATATTGTATTCCCTCATGATATCATCATTGATAGGCTTACCAGAATAAATAAGACTAGCGATATTTGCTAATTGTAGATTCATCTTATCCAAGTATTGGACAGATGTATCCATAGCTGTAACTATCTTTTCATTTACAACTTCAGTTTTAGAACCCAATGTTTCATCTACATCACGTTCACTAAGTTCATTATTGACTGTAGATAATATATCATTAGTTGTACTTCGAGAATTTAAAGCACCTTCTTCAAGACCAAGAGATTTTTCTGTCTCTGCTTGAATCTTAGCACGTTCTTCTGCAGAAATCTTTTGCATATCAGTCATTGCAGTGACTTCATCATAAGTTTTTCTTGCTTCTCGTAATAAGAACTCTTCAGATTCTTTTGGTAAGTGATGGTCTAAGATAATTTTCTTAATCTTAATCCATGGTTCTCCCTTATCCAAAGCTACAGAAATTTCATCTGCACCTTTCTTAGTCCAACCATTTTCTAAGTCACGTTTATTACCATAGAATCTTTCTCTAGCAGCTTTAATAGTATCAACTTTATGATCATGAATTTGATCACCATCAAGCATAGCATATAAGGAGTTACGATAAGTATTTAACTGACCAGCATCCATACCAACTAACTTAGTATCCATAGTTTGGTATTTATATCCGTCTAACCCACGTTGTTTACCACGTTCTAGACGTTCTCTAGCAGACATACCTAAAGCTGCACCTAAGCCTTGCATTTGTTGACGGTCAATTAGTAAGTCACCAGCTTCACCTAGTTTACCAAAGCCTGCTGCAACTTTACCTTTAAGCCAGTTACCACCAGCTTTAATTGGTTTGAATATAGAACCTATCCAGCTACCAATTTTAGATTTTAATGGTTTTAAGAAGCTTTCTTCTAATTTATGCATGAATGGAATACCAACTGTCTTTTCGATAGCTTTTCTCCAAGCAGTTCCAATTACATCCATGATATTAGTTTTACGCCAAGCCATTTTAATCTCACCAGCTAACCCTTTGAAGAGTGTAGCTGTTGGTTTAACGATAGATTTACCTATCCAACCTTCCTTGGTATCGGTAATGGATTTAGCAAATAACTTAATTGGCGCAGTAAGAGCAGTTTCTAGTTTACCAACTACACCGCCACGACGCTTACCATCAAATCCACGTTTACCTAACATGAAGTTTTGGAATTTGTCAGATGTAAGTAATAAACTACCACCAGCACCAAACGCAATATTAGTTAAGAAACCACCTGTAGGGTCTAATACTAACCCAGCTAAAGCACCAGGAAGCATAGTCTTATAAGATTTCTTCAAGAATGCTTGTTGCTTCTTAGATAAGATACCATTATTAGCACGACCAATAATATGACCATCTTTATCTTTTAACTGTGTACCGAATAATTTATCAGAAATAGATTGGTTATTCTTAGCAAAGCCTATAGCAGCACCAAGCATAGCACCACCAACAGGACCAAAGCCAGTTAATAAACCAGCTACAGAACCTACGGTACCCCATGCACCCATATCAGGAAGATACTTCTTCATTAAGGCTTGTGTCTTACGAGAGAATACACCACCTTGACGAGTACCATCTTTACCTATTTGGCCAAATAGCCAACCTTTGATAGTTTCAGATTCTTTTAGGATATTGCCTGCAGCACCAGCTAAACCGCCAATAATAGTACCGACACCTGGAGCGAATAAAGTACCAATTAAAGCACCTGCACCACCACCAGCTAAACCTTTACCGGCAAGCTTAGCAGGATCCATAAATAACTGCTTATCTTTTTCGGACCAGTTTTTAAATGCATCAGAGCCTAAGGTTTCTTTGATCATATCACCAATACGACCAAACCCATCTCTCCACATAGAATCAAAACGTCTACGTGCAAATTTACCAAACTTGCCAAATGATGCTGTACCGTCAGCATGAGATAAAATCTCTTGACCATCGGCCCCAATAAATTTACGTTTTAATTTATCTTCCTCATAGCGATCTTTACTACGATCAGCTTTATCTCTATTAGGGTTAAATGGATTTTGATCCGCTGGGATAATAGCTTCACCAGGAGAAACCGTAGTTAAAGAGTAGGCTGGTACATTTAAAGTACCATTATAATTTTGCTCTGTTTGTTTAGCAGCTTCTTCTTTAGCCTTTTTTTCTTCACGTTCTTTTTCTTTAAATAACCGCTTAGCTTTTTTGATACGGCGGTTAATTTGGTCACTCTCACCTTTAGTTCTAGCATTTTCAGCAGCAGTTTCTAGTTTATTTAAGAAAGCCTCACGTGATTCTTTACTAAGAGATGCCATTTCCATCTCTTTGTCTTCACCAAAGATATCTTTCTTTACAGATGAAAATTGTTCTTTTACTGAGCCAAAGAAACCATCTTTAGAATCTTGATATGAACTTTTAAATGATTCTTTATCTTCATCACTAACAAATCCACCAAAGAATTCTTTAGTATGATTCCATGCTTTCTTAGCTTTAGACTTAAATGGTTCAAGAATCTTTTTCTTTAAAGTGTCTACAACGGTATTAAAAGTCTTATCTATCTGATAAGCCATTCGATTAAAGAAACCTTCTATAGGTCTACCTTCTTTATCTTTAAGACCAGTGTCTTGTTTAAAGAAGAATTTATAGATATGCTTATCAACCATACCTATTGCACCAGCTACAACACTACGTGGAGATTTATAAAGAGCTTTTAATACACCTTTAAATTTCTCTGCCGCTGTTGCAGATTCATCACCAAAGATTTCATCTAATACATTTTCTTTATCAGGCTTTAACTCATCATCATCGCTGTATCCAACATCATCTGCTGTTTCAGCCCAAACATTTTCATCACCAAGTATGGGACCTTCTCCGTCCTCAGAAGATGATTTATTTTTAGAATCTGTTTTTGTATGGGACTTATTAGTATTAGAACCACGTTTATATTTAGCTTTAGATGATTTTGATTTACGTTTACCGCTACCAATACCACCATTAGTACGTATTTCTTTTAACTCTTCCCATATATTTTTTAGATAATAAATAGCACCATTACCATCTTCATCAGTCAATAAGCTTACACCACCAGTTAGTTTACCACCTTTGCCTTGTTTACCAGCAAAGTTTTGTGAACCATCAAACAGTTTAAGCATTGTATCATGAGGAGTATTTTCAATTGTTGACATCATTCTATTAAAACTAGATATAGCGTCATATACTTCTTTTGTAGCAGTAGACATATCAGCATTATCCCATGCCTTATTTGCTACATCTTTATATTTACCACTATATCCAGAAATAGTTTGATTCTTATAGAAATAATCGGCTAGTTCTTGTAAGAACTCCTTCTTATTACCTATAGCATCGATATCTTTGGTTATACCACCATTAATGGCACCCTTTTCCATTTGAGCTTTAAACTCAGCAACAGCAGATTTCTTGGTGTACTCTTCCATTTCTTCTTTACGCTGTTTGATTTTATCCATGGTGGTCCATTTACCAGAATTATAATCATATACTGGTGCAGAATTACCAGTAAGAGCTGCTTCGATTCTAGCTAAATGTCCAGGGATTACATCAATAATAGCTTTCTTAGTTATACCATCAAATGGAACAGGCCCTTTTTCGAACTTATCAGTTTTAAGCTTAGTGACCATTTCTTGTTTAGCACCAAAAATACGACCAATAAGTCCAGCAACACCATCACGTTCTTGTCCTGCCCTATGAAGCTCTGCAAGCATATGTGCGAATGTACCAGATAAGGTCTTATCCAGTTTCTTCATTTGAGCACGAACGTTCTTCCCAATGATGCCTTGACCAATAGCAATAGGAATGAAAGATAATGGATTAGCCAGCATCATTTTTAAATGATCTGGTTCCATACTAGCAAGAAGACCTATAGGAGAAGCATCCAATTCATCTTGTGCATTCTTTTTGATATGAGAGAAATAGCTAGCTAAATCTACCCCACCATTAGAACCCATAATATTAGTGATATCGAATTTTTCCTTACCACGTTTTTCTGCTTCTTCTTTAGCTTTTTGTCTAGCTTGGAAATCATGACGTTGCATATCTAGCATTTCTTTTAAGATAGCATTGTTTTCACGATTCAATTTAGTAGACTCTTCAAAGTATTTACGAGAGTTCTCTAAATGAGCTTGTAAGTTATTTTGGTTAAATGACATAATATTGCTTAGAGTACCATGCATACCTAAGATATTATTATTTAACCCAGAGAATAGTTTCTCTTGTTGAGCGAACATCAGTGCTGTACTTTGACGTACAGTACCAGCTACATGCTCAGCACTTTTTACAGTAGCACCAGCAATAGCATTTGTGCTAGCAGCAGTACTAGCTTCTATAGTTTGTATAGTGGCTTCTGTATCATGATCAAGACTAGGCTCATTATCAGATTCCATAGAGAAATCATCATCGAAATCCATATCGAAATCATCCATACCCATTGACTTCATCATTAAGTCATCGCCACGTTGCTCATTATAGAAATTACCAGTTTTTAAATCTTCTAAAGCAGACTTAAAAGCAAAGTCTCCAGCTTGGTACAGACCTGTATTAGAAATCATTTGACCAGCACGTTTGACTGTACTTTTATAATCTTTTATACCATGGTATACTTGTTTCATAGTATCAGCATTAGTAGACAGAAACTCAGTAGCCGATGGCATTTCAGCTTTAATAGTATCTTCTACTGTAGCAAATACTAAAGACTTACCAAGGTTCTTTAGATAATTAGTAATTTTAACTTTTGCCAAGTGTAATTCCTCCTTTCTTGGATTAATGGTGTGTTCTTGACATACGGCAAATACCCCATATAGGACAGTGCCTATATGGGGATATTTGTGTTGGAGTCAGTTAAGTTAGAAAATTGGAGTTAATGTAATAACTATAAGAGGAATCCTACCTAGATAGTAAGGTTGGCTAGAGGTATGAAAGCACCTTACTAACTAGGAAGAAATTCAATGTGAGTATAATTATAATTGCTCGTATTCTTGGCGATGGCATTATACTTCTACTCACTATTTTGTTATAGCTGTATTATTTTTTAACCCAAGCTGGGCAAGGGTTTTGAACTTTGATACTTTCATAACCAGGTACTTTAACTTCGGTTTTAACGTAGATAGCTTTACCATCTTTGTCAATACCTTCTTGTTTAGGGAAAGAACGAGTAGAAGCTTGTACATCTTTGAAAGATAAAGTGATATTGGATTTTTCACGACCACCTAGTTTGAAAGTACGGCCAGTATTACGCATATATTCAAATGGGAATGTTTTAACGATGTTTAACATACGTTCAGCATCAGCTTTCTTAGCTTCATAACCAGCAGCTAATACAGTAGCTTCTTCTTTAGAGATTTTAGTTGTAGAAGAGATAGCATTAGCTAGGATATTACGATAGTCATCAGCGATACATACTTCACCAACTTTACCAGTGGAATCATATACACCAACTTTGAAACCAGTGTCATTAAGCATAGCAGCCATTACACGTGCTTCATCTTTATTAGAAGCAGATGCATGTTTCAATTCAGCTTTGATTTGTCCCATTAATTCTTTTACAGTACTCATGTTTTGTTTCCTCCATAAAGAAAATTAGTTTTATATTATAAGTCTTATAGACGTATAAACATTGATCTTACTTTTCGTTTCCCTTTAGATTTGAGAAACTCATTTAACTCAATAGGTGTGCTTTGATTTAAGAAATCAATAAAGCTCATATTTCCATTTTCTAACATATCTTTTTTACTCTTATCAGTCATAACTGTACCTCACTTAGACTATATAAGATTAATAACTTGTTTATCTAGTAATAATTTATTAAAAGCAAAAAGAACCCCTATAGGACTCATAATCCTATAGGGGAACTTTGTTTTTGAGATCAAGTATACTACAAGGTTGAGTATTATAACCCTGCATATTTTTTATTGTGGTGACTAGCTGTAAATATTGTATTATTGGGGTTAGTATATTTTGAAATTGAAGTTATCACCGCAATAAATAAAGAAAATGAGTAACGTAGTATAAGATACCTATAATTGTTTAATACTAACTATTTATCCCCTTACTTGACTTGGAATATGATTTATACTAATAGATAATGAGATCATAAGAAAGTAGTTATATAATATTTCAAGTATGGTTATGTCATAACATTTTTTCAGTTCGGATTTCTATTGGAAAATAGATAAATAAAATAAAATGATCTTATTATACTTATAATATAAACTTCCACTCTAAGCTTAACTTTACTCCATGGATTTTGTATAGTATTAAATAATATAACCAGCTTATATTATTTACTCTATATAAGTGTTAGATTATTTTGGAGTAAGCTATATAGTATAGCCTTAACAAGCTATTAAACGAATAATATACTCAGAATTAACAAATTGGAGGTTAATAGAATGGCTATCTTAGTAGACCGTATACAACCTTTACGATTGATAAACTCTAAGTTTTATACTCCTATCAATAAGAAGAATAAACGTTTTGGTAGCTGTATATTTCTTATGGCTAAATCATTTGATGGTGTAAAAGATATAATGGATTCACCATTAGTAGAGAACTTAGCTATGTTTAGTTCATACTATGTGGAACCAAACTATAGCTATTACGTTACACCATTAAGACAAGTACAAAGTGAATCTGGTGAACTATTAGATTATCAACCAGACTTAGATCTTGTGCTTGAGGGTGACCATATAGTTACAGATGACTATATCCAAACTTGTGATCATTTAATCTTATTTGGTGAATCTGTCGAAGGCCCTATGACTAATAAACGTCTATCTAAAATGCTATATAGAGAGCGTTTTAGAAATAGAAAAGAGATCATGGCATACTACGATACTATTAGAGAGAAATTCCCTAATATCGTATTCACCAAATTATCTATAGATAAGTATATGAATAGAAACCTATTCTATGACTTGACTTATTATACTGATGCATTCTTCACTAATAAGTATAATAAGAAATTCCCTAAAGACTATGGGACTGATATCTTATTTACATTAATGGCTAGATTCGTTAATGATAAACGTCTTGGTTCTTATACAAAGAAAACTGTTATAGTTCCAGTACATGATTGGGCTAAAGACGTAGACTTATCTAATATATTCAATATCGGTAAAGATATCAATATCTTTTCTATTATAGCTAGACTATATACCACTAGCTCTTATGAACTAGAATACTTCAAAGGGGTTGATTTTATCTTCCTAGGTAAAACAGGCTGGTTCAAAGTTAACTTTGATGATTTCGATAACTATGCTATCTCTAAGTTTAAACAAAATATCCGTAAACTTATTATGAGAGAACCAATAGAAGACACTGAACGTGAAAACAAAGAAGAAATCAAAATCAAAGTTGCTGATGCTATTGAAAAGCAATCTGGTATCCAGATCAATAACGTAGATGGTTCTAAGACTAATATAGTTAAAGACGTTAGAAAAGCTGATGTACTTGATATAGATAAACCTAAAGAACCAGAAACCAAACCTTTGGACCCTCAATCCTCTAAAGAAGAAGAGAAAGCCCAAGAAGATGTATCCAATCAGCTTAATGATATAGTAAATGCTTCTTCAGATGAAGCAGAAGCTATTAAGAAAGCTGAAGAAGAAGTTAATCTTAAAGTGGCTTTACTTAAAGCACAAGAGACTAGACATACAACTATAGATATCTCTCAAGCTAGACGTAAACGTATGAGTCTATTGAATGATAAGTTCTTAAAATCTAGTTTAAATAATAAACCAATCTCTCAATTACTCGAAGATGAGGCAGACCAACCATTAAAACCTATGGATATCCCTGAAGTCCAATCTATTGATGAACAATGGGATGGATTAAAGAAAGTTAACTTCGATAAGCAATATGATTTAGATGCTGATATAGTTAGAGCTATATATGCATTTACTGAAAATAAGACAATCCCTATGTCTATTATTAAAATAGATAAAGATGATACATCTACATCTGAAGATTCAGTATGGACATATAGAGTTCAGCTTGAAGATGCTAATGGTACTAGACATAATCTTACATTCGATGTACCTAAGTTAATTGATAATCGCTTTATGAGATTACGTGGTAATGATAAAACTATATCTGGTCAATTAATCAATCTTCCTATTATTAAGACAGGTCCGACTACATCACAGTTGGTTACTAACTATAATAAGATTATGATTAATAAGTATGGTCAACAAGGCAAGTCTACAAATACTACGGCTGCTATTATTAGATCATTATACAAAATCTTAGAAAATAAGTACAAGGGTTGTACTACTATTAAGAAAATAGCCATAGGTTCTAACTTAAAGATTACTGCTAAATACATTCTTCCTATGGAATATATTGATATGGCATCTCAATTCTCTTATATTGAGTTTAAAGATGGCACTAAGATCTTATTCAACCAAGATGAATTACGTAATGCACCTGAATTTAAAGAACCAGGTGAAGGTATACTAGCTTACGGTATCAATACTAAAGATAAAACTGTATTAGCAGCTGAAGATGATGATGTAGTTAGAATGATTAATGGTAAATTAATGACTGATGCTGCTTATCAAGAACAGTTTAAGAAGTATTATAAGCAAGGTAAAACTGTAGCACATGCTAGAGCATCTATCAACCAAATGAATATCCCAGTTATCTGTGTAATGGCATATTCTGTAGGGTTATCCGAAGCATTAAATAGAGCTAAAGTACATTGGAATGTATATGAAAAGAGACCAACTGGTACAAAGAACTATATTAAGTTTAAAGATGGTTTCTTAGAGTATGATGATTCTCCAGAGACATCATTATTAGTATCTGGGTTATTTGAAATCAATACAGAAGACTATACTATAGCTGAGACTAATGGTGTAGCTATGTGGTTAGATGTATTAGACCAATATGGTGGTAGAATTAAAGCTAATGGTTTAGATGCATTCTATAACTTAATGATGGACCCTATCACTATTGAAGTATGTAAGAAGTACAATCTTCCAACTGATTACATTACAGCATTAGGTTATGCTAGTAGTTTATTAGCAGACAATCAGTATAATAAGCATACTGATATTACAGGTAACCGTTTCCGTACTAATGAACGTTTAGCTCACTTTGTTTATAAGTCTTTGGCTACAGCATATCAATTATTCTTAGCTGAATATAAGAATGGTAGAACTGATAGCAAGATGTTTATGAAACGTTCTGCTGTTATAGACTTGACTTTAGCAGACTCTACAGCATCCGACTTAAGTATCTTAACACCATTACTTGAAATGGAAACAGCTAATACAGTTACATTCAAAGGTTTATCTGGTTTGAACTCTGATAGATCTTATAATCTAGAAAAACGTACATATGATAAATCTATGGTTAATAAGCTAGCCATGTCCACAGGCTTTGCTGGTAACGTTGGTATTAATAGACAAACTACGATTAATATGGCTATTAATGATACTCGTGGTTATATCTATAATAATAAAAACGAAGAAGGTAAGATGAATGACGTTAATACGTTATCTATTACAGAAGCATTAACTCCATTTGGTTCTACACATGATGATCCATTCCGTACAGCTATGACATTTATTCAAACGTCTAAGCATGGTATGAGAACTAGACGTAGTGACCCATTATTGGTAACTAATGGTGCAGACCAAGCATTACCATATATGACATCTGATACATTTGCTTTTAAAGCTAAGTATAAAGGTGTAATTACAGAGTTGACTGATGACTATATGATTATTAGATATCCAGAACAGGATATGGTAGAACACGTTGACTTACGTAATCGTATAGAAAAGAACTCTGATGGTGGTTTCTTCGTTAATCTTAAATTAGATACAGATCTTAAAGTAGGTTCTAAAGTTAAACCTGGTGATATTGTAGCATATGATAAATCCAGTTATTCTGATAACGTTGGTACTGGTAATCTATCATACAATATCGGTACATTAGCAAAGATAGCTATTATGAATACCGACGAAGGTTTTGAAGATAGTGCTATCATATCTGATAAACTATCTGGTGATATGTCTTCTGACGTAGTATTACAAATAGACGTAAGACTTAATAAAGAAGATATAGTAGACTTCATTGCTAAAGTAGGTACACCTGTACAAGAGGGTGACACTTTATTCACTTATCAAATAGCTTCAGAAGATGAAACATCTAATGATATTTTAGCTAAGCTTAAACTAGATGGTGATGAAGCTGGAGACTTAGGCAAGATTAAAGTTAAATCCAAGGTAACTGGTGTATTACAAGGCATCAAGATTTATCGTACTAATGAATTAGAAGAATTGTCTCCTACATTACGTAAGACTGTAGAAGACTATGAATCTAGTATCAATAAAACTAAGAAACGTCTTGAAAAATTGAATATATCTACAAAAGAATATGATTCTACTGGTAAATTGCCTGCAACTGGTAAACTAAAACATGCTGAAGATAAAGTTCTTATTGAATTCTATGTGAAGTATGATGATACTATGGGTGTAGGTGATAAACTAGTATACTACTCTGCATTGAAAGGTGTAGTAAAATCTATCTTCCCTAAAGGTAAAGAACCTGTAAGTGAATATCGTAGAGATGAAAAAGTACATACACTACTAGCGACACATTCTATTAATGGTCGTATGGTAGGCTCAGTACTTATTATGGCTGCTATGAATAAAGTTCTTATCGAACTTAGTAGACATGTAAAAGATATTATGGGTATTCCTTGGGATCCAGAATTGTAGTATTATAGTCCCACTAGGTCTGTAAATTGGCCTAGTGGAACATCTTATTAAATTTTTATTTTTCTTTTCTAAGGAGGTAAATAATATGCCTGACATTGAAAATAAGACAACCACAGAAAACAAGGTTGAATATAAAGTTTATGTCAATACAAGTAAGAAACCTTTATATGTACGTGAAACACCTGATGATCGTGGTCTTATGCGTGCATTTGTACGTCCAGGTGAAGTAGTCCATATTTATGGCTTTGCTCCTGGTATTATTTATGCAGTTCCACCAGAAGTCTCTAAAGAACGTGAGAATGTATGGGGTAGAGTTAGTGAACCTGGTAGACCAGAACGTTGGGTACGTATCTCTTCTACATATGGTACATTTGACTATTTAGAAGAAGATACTTCTAATATTGCACAATTCCCACCAGTAGACTCTCGTACTTTGAAATACAATGATATCGTTGGTATTAAACCAGGTTCTGTAAATGCATACGGTCAAAAGATTGCTAAAGAACTTTGCTTACCAAACTGCTACCATGTAGTTTATATGCTAGATTCTTCTCGTCGTTTGACTTTATTAGGTCATCGTGTTAAAAACGGTATTAACCAATGGATTCCAACTAAAACATTGGTTATGGTTAAACAATATGACCCATATGCTCGTTACAATAATGAAAATGCTGATGGTATGTATGCTAAAGCACGTGCTAAAGCCGAAGAGGATCCATTCCGGGGAAAATAAACGGGGAAGCTGCACTGCCCCATGGTATTTACTTCAAAGTGGCATCCACTGCTACAGATATGGCAGATAGAGCATTAAATAATTTACGTAATGAAGGTTTAGATGGTATCGGTGGAGATGCTGATAAACTTAAGAAGACAATGTCAACTGTACTTAATTCTAGTAGTACAGAAAAACTTGCATTAGGTAAACCTTTTAACCAAACAGATTTGGCTAACTATCAAATGTTTACCGAGGCTGCTGAACGTCTTGGTACTGATAAGATGTCTGATGGTGAAATACAATACTATCGTATGGCTAAAGAGATATCCAATTATAGTAATATGAGTCCTCAAGAGCAAGCTACTATTCGTCAAAGAGCTGCAGAAGTATCAGCAGACTATTGGGGTACTGGTAGTGCTGAAAATCAAAAGATGATTAAAGGTAATATTGTAACCGAATTGGGTGTTGCTGGTACAGCTGTAGACTATAGTAATGGTAGTGCTACTAAAGGTGCTAATAAAAGCCCAGTTAAAGCTGTAGCTGGTCAAGGTAATGCTGGTATGACATTAGAGCAGGGTTATAAAGCTGGTAGAGATGCCATTATAAAGAACTCTGGTAAAGACGTAGCTGCTGGTCAAAAACGTGAATATGAAGATTCATTAGCATCTACTGCTGATATGGCAGCAGCATCAAACTTTAATGCTTATAATATCAATATCAATGAATTTGAAACATCTCAGTTATATCGTGTATTTGGTATGCCTTACCAATGGATGGATATAGCAGATAGACGTATTCCTGGTACTGATATAGGTAGAACTTTTGGTGCTAAAATAGCATCTAAGATACCATTATTGATTATGACACCAGGGTTACCAGAATTCTTAGCAGGATATTCTAGTAAAGAAAAGAATGCTTTGATTCAAAAACTATCCGGTGGTGCTGAGGGTATATCTTTACAGTCATTAGCTGATGGTATAGTTGGTAAAGGTAAAGAAACTAAGTATTACCAATTACGTTTTGCTAAGAAAGAGTATTTTACTTATGTAAATGCTATGACTAATGCATTAGCTGCTTACCTAGGTATATCTGATGAAGATTCTCCTTATGGTGGTAAGATTGGTAACTTTGATTGGTCTACTTTAACGTCTACATCTTCATTGTCTAAACAGTTATCTTATTATGGTGCTGTAGCATTCTATCTAAACTCAGAAACATCCATTTCTGAATCTTTTAGTAATGATACAACTCAATCGCAATTAGCATCTAAAGTTAATGAGATGTCTGGTATGGTTAGAGAGCTACAATTCATTACTGGTTTAACTAATATCTCATTCTATGATAATGCCAATACTAGTAGTGGCAATGTAATCAATAATACTGCATCAGATAGTAAGAATGCTGGTGATAGCATGTTTGGTAGCTTTGGTACTTTCATTGATAACTTAAAGACTGGTGCTAAAACTGTATTTGCTGGTGGTAAGTTAGTATTCCCAGAAATATGGTCAGACTCTAGTCATAGTGTAAGCTATACAGTTAATCTTAAATTGACTACGCCAGATTTTGATAAATATAGCTGGTTCCTAAATATAGGTGCACCACTTATTCATCTAATATGTATGGCAGCTCCAAGACAAATGGGTGCTAATGGTTATGCATCCCCATTCTTAGTCAGAGCATTCTATAAAGGCTTCTTTAGTATAGACAGTGGTATGATTGGGTCATTATCTATTACTAAGGGTACAGATGGCGGATGGACTATTGATGGTTTACCAACTGTAGTCGAAGTATCTATGGATATTAAAGATTTATATCATAGTATGAATATCATTGCCCCTGATGTAATAGGTGATTTATCTGGTAATCTATCTATGGAAAGTTCATTAAAGAATGTGAATGCTTTAACTTACCTAGCTAATATGGCTGGTGTAAATATTAACCAAACAGACATTGGTCGTGCATTTAGATTATCATACTGGTCTATCAAAGGACAAGCTACACAGTTATTATCTAATGGTCCAATGCAAGCATTAACTCAAACTGTAATGAATAGAATAATGCATATGTATAATTAGTTTAATATAAGAACAAAAACATCCCGATAAGACCATAAGTGTCTTATCGGGGTTTTTATTCACAGAAAGGAGGACACTTATAGTATGAAACGTAAAACAAGACACGAGAAGCTCTTACAATATGAAGAGAAATATGGAGAAATACCTAGTGACCATTACGATAGATTACAATATATCTCTAATGAACTAGGTATTAGTAATAAACAACAAGCTGAGATTATGGAAGCATACCATAATGCTATAGATAATACACAATATAACCATATTAGAGTTATATTATATGAAGAACCTGAGGGTGCACCAAGACCTAGGTTCCAATTAGTTAATAGATATAACTTAGCAAATGCAGCTTTAAGTAATGGGTCATTTGTTAAGGTATATTCACCAACTGGGTTAGAAGACAATAGTAGTATGCGTCGTATGATCGATTCTGGTGAATTAAATCAAATACAACAAATGCTTTATACGCCAACTATAGTTGAGTTTAATGCTTATCTTAAAACACCACAATATTTTAATAAGAAAGAAACTGCATTAGCTGAAGTTGGTTTAATAAGACCATTATCTAAACCAGACTGGGATAATATTGGTAAGAAGTATTCTGATATGTTTAATTCTAATATTTGGTTAGATGATACTCTAGTTATAGATGGTTCTGTAAGAAGATTCTATTCAGTAAAACCTAGGGTTGAGATAGATATATACTTTATGGATAAAGTATATACTAAGAAACAAGCTAAAGGTATATCTAAGTCTTTAGAGAATCAAGGTATAACTAAAGAAATAGATTATATTATTAAATAGGGAGGAGACTATGACATTGAAACAGATTATAAACACCTGGGCTAAAAGATTATGGCAAAAGCTTAGAGGCAAAAAAGAAGAACCTAAATATGATTTATATCAAATACCAAATGGGCCAGGATTCTTTGTACCTAAAGGGACTACACCACCACAGTTTGGTAAAAATATTTCTATTCAGCTTCCTGATAGTAGAAAACCTATTAGACCACCAGCTCCACCTAAAGAAAAAGTTAAAGCTGATACTGATGGTGATAAAGTAGACTCTATGATATATGGTGTAGAAGCAATGCGTCGTTTAGAGTTAGATGAGGATGATCTAAAGCTAACTGAGGAAGAAATCAAAGAAGTAGATGCTAAGATTGATAGATGGCACGGATACAATAAATCTGCTAATGACACATTGAAAGATATGGCTGAAAAGTTTAAGGCTATTCAAAAGAATCCTAAATACCATGAAGATATTTCTCCTTTACTTAGTGGTGCGGCTGTATCTAATAAAGAAGTTATTGATGGTATAACTAACGCTATACGTGAAGTTACAAAACCAAATAAGGATACTAAAAAACCTGCACAAAAGAAACGTCGTAAACGTACTAATTCTAAAAAGAAATCTGGTGAAAAGAAATGAGTTTTGGTAGCGGTCAATCAGAAGAAAACAAATTAAAGGGTGATACACAACCCCCTTATGAACAGTTTGAGAAATGTGAAAGAAAAACTTGTGTATACTTAAATAATAATGGTAGATGTATCTGGGAAACATGTAAGTTTGATAATGAAGATCCTGGTTATGTACAATATTGGGACTTTGAATGTCAAGCATGTCATAAGATAGACCAACGTGATGTACGTGATATGAAACTAATGTTTTGTGACAGTTGTCTAGAACGACTAGCTAAAGCAGAACGCTTACCATTCACTTGTATCATCTGTGGTAAATCACAATCATCTCCACCTAAGGGATTCTCCACCCCTATATGTAATACATGTTTACGTAAGCTAAGAAACTCTGTACATTGTAAGTATTGTGGAAATGCCTAATTAGTTATATATTATAACTATAGGAGGTAATAAAACAATGCAAGAATTACAATCAAGATATAAAGCTAGCGTAGAAGGAATCATTATATCTAATATGATTCCTTATCGTGTATTAAATGATTTAACTATTAGAGAGTTTGCTAATAGCGATGCTACAGGTTTAAATATTTATATTGACCTGTATCATATCTTTAGAGACTTCTATAAGAATAATATGCTTCTTATAGCTAAGCATGACTTAGTAGCATATATAACTAACTTAGTTGGTCACTATAGAGACTTTTATAGAAGATACTTTGGTGTACATACAAAGTTCTTCTTAATTTATACGACAGGATATTTCCCTACAGCTGTAGATGAGTTACCAACTTATAATCAGAATTCATTAAATGATTATGAAATGTCTATAGGTATCAAGGAATATCTTGAGCATAATATGTACGTATTGAATATACTTTGTAAGTATCTTCCTGATATATACTTTATTGAGGCTCCAGTAGACCCATCAGTATCAATCTATTCTATTATGAGTGATGAGTTTGCTAGTGGTAACTATAATCCTAATATCATTCTAAGTAGATCGGTAATGAATCATCAATTGATTCCTATATCTATGACACAGACTATACAGATTAAGCATTTGTATAGATATGGTGAATTAGAATGTAAAGCTATCAATATTGATAACTGTATCTTAGAATATATTGATAGTCTTAAACGTAATATATCTGAACCAGAACTAATTGGAACCATCCCTAGAGATGCTTTAAGTTTAATCATGGCATTATTAGGGGTAAAACAACGTAGCGTAAGTGGTACAGGTATACGCACTGATAAGATTATTAAAGTAGTACCACAGTTTTTAGCACATAAGCGTACTAACTATATTAGTAGCTTTGCTGATATAGCTGAACTATGTCAGTTATTGAATAAGAACTTAGACCCCAATAAAGTATTTAGTAACTTTAAAGCAGTTGATGTATTACATCAATACAATAAGTATATATTAGCTGGTAAACCAGTTGAGGATATCAGATGGAATGTAAATCTAATAGATCCTGATATGGTTAAGAGTCTTAATAATAAGTACTTCTCTAATCATCCATTGGATCTAACTAGACTATAGTCCTCAACATTCTAGTACAAGGGCCACTATCGGTCCTTGTACTTTATTTTTTTCTTGAGGTGATACATATGCAGCTCACTTATGAATATATGGCTAGGATAGATTTTAACCATCGTGGTGGTAGTGAATCGAAATCATATCCTATAGAGCAAGAGAATATAAAACAGATTATCATCAATAAAGAATATGATGATCTTAATATGCCGATTATAACGGTGACTATGAGTGTCGATACGAATATAGTTGACTTAATGATTAAAGATAATAAAGAATCAACTATGATATTGACTATTAATAAGAAGAATACTAATACACAGTCGACTACAAATATAGTAGAGGCTTATATAAAAGAAGAATGTACATATCTCATTGAGGGTGATGTAAACCCTAATAAAGAATGGGATAATAAAGCACCGACTAAAGAAGAAGCTGAAAACAAAGATAAGTTTAGACTTATTCGTGTTGGTCTATTATCTAAGAGATTAGCTGATGCATTACAAAAACCAGCCAATCTAACTGTATATGATTCTAATATGCAAGATATAGTTATGCAGTTATTAAATAATGGTATCCCATTACTAATGGAACCATTTGATTATAAAGACCCTATCCCTCAGTTGATATTGTCCCCAAAAGAATCTCTATCTAAGTCTTTAGACTACTTAAACAGTGTAAAAGTATTCTATGAGACTGGTTATAGATTCTTTATGGACTTTGATAATACATATCTTGTTTCTAAAGCTGGTAAATCTGTATTACGTAAGAATGATAGATACCCAACCATTAAGATTGATGTAAAACCTTTGATGGGTGAAGATGGTATGGTTCGTGGTATAGAAACGAATGATACTGATAAAGTATATGATATGATTGTGCCTATGAATGATACTAACTTTAATAGTGATGATTTAATAGACAAATCCATGGAAGGTATTGCTGCTGTAGTTGATGCATCTAAACAAAAGCAAGAATCATTCCTAAAGAAACATAAAGGGTTTGGTGGTATCTTAGGTGCTTATAAGAATATCCTTAATATCATGGATAATGTAAAAGTCTTCTCTGGGCAAGTACGTAATGTAGTCCAGAATATACATAGAACTACATACGAGATTAAGGGTAGAATGATTGAAATGAAAGAGCAGGTTGATGATTTTAAAACAACCACTCTAGATCTATACAATCAAACTAAAGCAACTATAGCATCTTTACCACAGGAAGCATTACAACAAATCGGTCAAATAGATGATGTAAAGAATATACTGACTCAGATAAATGAAGCTAATGATAAGTATGGTAAATACATCAATAAGTGTATACCTAACTTTGATGAATATGTAAAAGCTTATACTGGTCAAATCTATAACATCGAAGGAACTAAAAACTATGTAGGTGGTATTAAGCCTATAAACTTCCAAGATAATCTAGGTAGTTTACAAACATCTTGCTGGGACTTTAAGAAAGATGCTGAGAAAACTGATGCTACACATAAGAAAGGTATGGCACAATTCTCTAGAGGGTTTGTAGGTTGGTCTCAAAATATAGGTAATATATCCACAACACTAATGGATTTACCAGATACGGTTACATATTGTATTAACCCAAAAGACCCAGTAGATTCCCGACAATACAAAGAAGTAGATTTAAAACACTTAAAGAAATTTAGTGCTCCATTTCAAGAGATGTTTACTAGTGCTGATGCTTATGGTAAAGGAATTACAAAAGATACAGCGACTATGGATGCCTCAAACAAGCTAAATAGGAATGCTGGTGCAACGATAAAGGCGTTTGTAGACAAGGCCCAGGGTATACCCACAGACTTTAGTAATAAATTGCTTGAGGGTGGCAATATGGTAATTAAGGACTTTAAGTCACAAGCCGAATCTGCTAAGCAAATGTTTATAGATAATAAGCAAATGTATAGACAGCAGTTCAATAGTATGCGTGATACATTTAATGTAATCAAACAAGGTGCTCAATTATCTATTGATAGTTTTAAAGACTTAGGTGATATAGGTTCTGATGGCGAATCCTTAGTAAGTATTGCTTTAGATACAGTAGAAACATTGGCTAAACAAAAGATTATTCGTTTACCTAATGACAATATCAATATCCTAAAGAATATTAAACATGCATTAGATTTACAAAAGACTACTATTACAGTTCATAAACTAGAATTGGATAATGATATATTCAATATCAATATTAAATATATGATTAGTAATGAAACAGAAAAGACTACACGTAGTGGTGAGTATATACTAGTTTCTAAACAAGAAGTATATGATAATAATGGTACTACACTTGTAGCTAATACAATTCTTACATTCCACAAACTTCCTTCTGGTAAAAAGAAAGAATAGACAAAAAGAACCCCATATAGGCATTGCCTATATGGGAGTTTCTTTTATTTCTTTTCATCAGATTGATTTTGTTGTTGATTACCATCTTGGTTTTGGTTATCACCAGAGTTGGCATCTTTATTGTCATTGCTATAATACTTAACGTGTTGCTTGATTAACTTATAGAAATCAGAAGCAAAACGTTCAGCAGCAGCAATACGTACAGACATCAAAGTTGCAACAGTAGAAGTTACACGTTTAGCATAAGCTTGTCCTTCACCATTGCTCTTAGGTTTATCTGGGTTATCATTAATAGTACCAGAAGTACTTTGATTATTATTAGTATCACCCATAGTTTTTTGCTGTTGGTTATTATTAGCATTTCCGTTATTGTTAGTACTGGATGTATTTTGATTATTAGTAGTAGAACCACTATTAGTAGTGCTTCCACCATTAGCGTCATCTTCTAAGAATAAGCTATCATTATATAAATAAGATGCTTCATTCTTAGCCATACTAGCATTAACTAATTTAATCAAGTTATCTACATCTGCTAAAGCTTTGTTTTTATCAGACTCAAATAACTTAATCATATTATCAGCATTCAAACAATAATCAGCAAGAACTTTCATATCTTTAATTTGATACGGTTCAACTTCTTTAGAGCCAAAGAAGAATACTTTACATTTATCTTTGAAAGATTCTCCTTCAGTGTTACCAACTAAAGAGTTCTCTAATTCTTTAATAGCATCATCTACAGATTTAGAACCACTATTAATAGCTTGTAAGTCTGCAGTGATCTTAGATGCTACATTGTTAATCAAATTAGCATTTTCTAAGTTAGGTTTAGCTTTATCGTAGTTAAACATTTTAAGGTCACTAACAGCCTTAAACTCTTTATCCATTAGAGACATATTCTTTTGAATAAACTCTTTAGAGATTCCGCCAAACTTCTTGAACCAGTCAACGCATTTGTTAAAGATATTTTGAATGAATTCTTTAATCTTATTTAAGAATCCAGTAACTTTATCAGAAATACCTTCATGGATAGATTGGAGTTTGTTTTCTACATCGACATTCTTAGCAAATACGGATGCTTCAAGAATACATGCTTCAAGATTTACAGATGTTTCACTCAATTTGATTAAGTGTTCTAATTCAGCTAATCCATCTTTATCACTAGAAGTCAATGCCACAAGAGATGTAGCTAATTTGATATCAGAGTTTTTAGAAATAGCTTCTGGTGCTGTTAAGTAAATAGCTTTAAGTAAAGTTACACGATCAGATTCAATAGCTTTCTCAGCTAAGAAGATAGAATGATTGTATTTATACAAATCAGTCAATGCCATTTCTTGTAATTGATGTAATAAAGCTTGTTCAAGCTTAGCTACTTCACGTACAGTATCAGCATTGATTTCACCAATCTTCATAGAATCTAATTTACCAAAGATATAGTCATATTCTTTGATAGCATTTTCTTTACCAGTCTTAAGATCAGTAAGCTTTTCTTTCTTATTAGTGTCTAGTGTTTTTAATAATTCACTAGCATCTTCTAAAGTAACTTCACGAGCTTCAATAACAGGATTTTCGACTTTCTCAATCAATTGCATATAAGTCAAATGATCTTCTTTACCCATTACAGAACCACGGATACCAGACTCTAATACGTTGAAGTTTTCACTGATAGTTTTAATTACACCATCAAGATCTTCTTTAGAGTTATGGTAGAAGTTTTCATAGATTTTGCTAATAGATTTGAATGCATCTTTAACTGCTGGAGTATACTTAGCTTCTTCGAAGAATAACTTCTTAAGTTTAAGTCCTTTACAGTCAGCTTGACTAGCAAATTCTTTTAAGAAACGTTTATCTTTAGAACTTACATAAGCTAATGTAGATACTGCATCATTGTAAGATTTGCCATATGCTTCTACAATAGACTTTAAGTTCTTACGATATACTTTGTATAAGTTTTCACTTACAGCTTTGTATTTAACTACATTACCATCAGCGTTTAACACACCACGATAAAATTCTTGTAGCCCTTTAGCTTCGTGGTTACGGATATCTTCTACTAAGGAATACATAAATTGTTTACGGGAAATATCACATTTACCCGTAACCAACTTATTATCAGTAGCATCCATAATATAACTAAAGGAGAATTGTTTATTTTCCATAAGTTACCTCATTAAGCACTAAGTTTGTTACTTAATAATGAATGTAAAGATTTTATAGCTAGGTCTCTAGATTTAATAATATTGCAGTAAGTATCACATCTAGTCATCTGTAATGATGTATAGATACTTATATTATTAGCTATAATATTTTGTATATTAGAATTTTCAGATACATCACTATTATTGAAGATATACTCCAATTGGGACTTATATGCATTGATATCATTAATGATATCATCTCTAAATTTAGATTCATCCGTTCTAGAACGTACTTTTTCATAATTACGTAACTGTAATATTAGCTTAGCACTTGAGTCGGTGTTTAGATTATTGGCATTACGCTTCATATCTTTAAATAATAATACTATACGTTCTCTTTCATTTTGGATATCATTTTGTAAAGCCATGATTTTATCATCATCTCTTTCGCTTTTAGATACCTCTTGTGATAGAGAGAATATTAGTTCTTTGATATTACTTAGTATAGAATCATTCAATGAGTCTTTTATATCATTACCCCAATCTGATAAGTTATATAGATTGGTATTATGGTTAATAGATTCATTAACTGTAAGCATAGTCTTCAAATCATCTATGAATTCACTAACTGGCATCCTCTTAAGCATATCAATAGTTTCATTTACTAGATTACGTACTATTTGGTTAGCCTTCCTAAAATAAGACATAAATACTTTAAAGTACTTATATACATGATTCTTAAAGAATGATATAATCTTTGATATAATATTATATATCTTCCTAACAGTGCTAAACATGCCCTCGTTTATAGACAGACGATGTATCATTGTATCTTCTAATATAGAATTCATAATATAGGTGGACTCTAGTAGACTATCTATAAGTATAATCTTTTCTTCATTTATAGAAAAAGTTTTTATATACATAGCACCACCTAAAACAAAAATAAATTATAAGGTATGAGGATTACCCCCATACCTTATAATTTTATTTACCAGGAATATCTATTATTTGTGGTTAGCTGCTTTAGCCCATGCACCACGTGCGCATTTCAAGTAGATTTTCAAAGCTTCTAAGTCTGCTTTAGTTTGAGTTGTGTAGTTACGAATAGTTGTGTTAACTGCACCTTTAGCTTTAGCAAATTCTTTGTCATCTTTAGCTTGATCTTTGAACCATTTTTGTAATTTGTCAGCAGTATTTTTAGCATTTTTAAGAGTATTTTTGTGTAAAGATTGGATAGCATTACCGTTAACCAATAAAGCCTCTACACTATTTTTAACTTTAGCGAATTCAGTTTCTGCGACACCACCAGTGGTTTCTTCTACAAGTTTAGATACACTTAATGCTTCAACTTTGCTATCACCAGTTAAATTTTTCAAATTGGTTTCATTAACAAGGTCTTTACTAGTAGTTTGGTATGTAACATTTTTAGGGAATTTAACTTTAGCTTCGCCAGCTTTTTCGTTTTTAGCTACGGCATCTTTATATTTGTCGTATACTTTTTTATTATCAGCAACGAATTTGCTAACGATTTTTTGTACGAAGTCGTTCACCCAAGTTTTGATTTTTGCGTACCATTTTTTGATGAATTCAACTACTTTGTCGTAAGCATTTTTCAAAGTTTCTTTAATGCTTTCTTCAATAACTTCAGGTTCAGCACCTTCAGCTAAAAGTTGTTGTTCACGGAAATCGGAACGGATAAGATCTTGGAATACTTCATGATCAAAGTCAACACATTCAACCATGATTTCATCAATACCATATTCTGTTTGGTACATTTCTTTATTTTCTAAAACAACGCTATCATCGATAATAGCAGATTCTGTGTAAAAACCCATTTTTACCTCCAGAAAAAATAATAAAATTAACGTTAATTTTACAATGCTCTATACCTTATTGTTATTATATTACTTTAAAGCATAGAGTTATTGTGTAGTAATATTACCAGTCTTAATTGATTCCGCATTTAAGCAAGCATTGATAATGCTCTTAGCAGCAAATACCTGGTTACGGATAATCTTACCCTGTGCATCTAATAATTTAGATAGTAGTTTTTGGTTGGCGTTCATTACCATATTCATTGCAGTAACCAATTTAGTATCAACTAAAACTTTACCACGTAATTTAACAAGCTCACTTACAGCTTTATCAGCTTTACGTTCAATCTCACGTTCAAACTTATCAGCATCAGATAATTTAAACTCTCTAGAGAACTTGATGATCTTCTCAATATTCTCTACTACATCAGCTTTAGTATATTCAGCATCTGTACCTGCATCAATAATTGTAGATAGTTTAGTATGAGCATCTTCAGACTTAGTTTTAAAATTATTCATAAGATCGTCTAATACTTTATCGGTATTATGACCATTTATAGTAACACCAGTAGCGTTACCTTCGGCAATCTTAACGAAGTCCTGAATATGATAATCGATCACATCAGCAGTATCTTTCAAGTAAATTTTATCGGCTAAGAATGCAGACTTCCCACCAAATACTCTAAATTTAATACCATCAGGTAATTTCTTAGCTCCAGCGATAATAGCTTCTTTCTTTTCAAGCTTATCACGTAACTTACCATAATACTTATGCACAAACTCTTTAATCTTTCTAAAGTATTTAGCTACGAAATCTTTAATCTTTCTAAAGATAGTTTTTAGTTTGTCTAAGAATTTACGTAAGATACCCTCTTTAACTACAGGTGATTTCTTTTCACCATCAGAAGATTTATCATCTTCCTTATTATCTGTAGCTGTAGTATCATCATCCGATTTTGATTGTTGTTTATTGATTACCATTAATGCTGTAGAAGCGTTATTGACTTCATTTACAATAAGTACAGCCATCTCTTCTACTACAATAGCATCATCAAGGGCATTAAAAACATAAGAATCGTTCATATTATTTTCCTACCCCTTTCTCTTCTTCTATTTTCATAGCAATCTTACCAGCTTTAATAATTGTGCTAGTAGCTACTGTTAAGATATATTTATTAGTTTCTTGGAAGAAAGTAATACATGAGTGTACAAGCTTACGATATTCTGTAGAACGAATGACAAATGCAGTTGCTTTGAATTTGTCTTTTTCATCCATATCAGTTTTATTTACACCTTTCATGTATAATTCACCGAGTTTACCAAATGTCTGACCAAGACTATTCAAGTTTTTAATATATTCAAGGTTAGAATTGATTTGTTTAAGGTATCGTCCTTCATCTAAGCATCCATCTAAATACTTAGTTAGAAGATCTGGACCAAATTTAAGACCAGGAGCTATTTCTATATGACCTTCACCAGCTTTGATATAATCTTCTTCGTATAAGTATTTAGCACGAAGTTGTTCGATAACTGGTTTGGTGCGATCCAAATCAAATTCTTTATATAAAGCATCTAATACTTCGTCTTTACTTTTAGAATTTGTGTCATTTCTAGGGCCATGTTTAATCAAAGGTACTAGTGTTTTAGTTATGTAATCTAAACCACCCTTTTGGTACCATACTAAATTTACACCTTTAAGACGTTCAACTACTTCTTTCTTATGCTTTTCAATAAGCTTACCGTATTTCTTTACTGCTACAGTATATTCGCCAAAGAGTTTGATTTTAATCTTTTCCCAAACACCTTTGAAGAACTCATATGCTTTCTTAGCCCATTTAACGATAGCAGCTACTACACGTTTAATTGTATTCTTGATCGTATCCATCACAGATTCAGTAACAACAGAGTCTGTTTCACCAGACTCTGTCATAACTAAAACTTGGTCATCTTGTTCGAGCAAGAAGTCCCGCATTTCTAATTCAAATGCAGAGACTTCCTCGATAAGATCTAATGGATCAATCGCTTCATAGTTTCCTAGAACGAATGCCATTAATAAACCTCCATATCAATAATATCATCAATATCAAAAGCTTCTGTTTTAGAAACTTTTTTGGATAATAAGAATTTACAGATATTATGGGCTGCTGTCATATTACGACGGATAGCTTCAAATTGTTTATATACTGTATGATTAGCTGCACGAATAGTACCCATATGGATTTTAACCATACTTTTACCAGCGTCTGGTAAGTATTTACCAAAGCCAATTTTAGTATAGTCTAAATGACCAAACTGTAACAATGCATCGTTATATCCAGTATTTAAACGTGCTAATTTAGACCAGTCCCAATTTAAGAAATCGATAATTTTATCAATATTCTTAGCGATGTATTCTCTACCAATATCCATAGTATCTATAGCACTATCTTTAACGATTTCGTTATAGATCTTATCAGATAATACATCTTTACGGTCACCAATAATAGATTTTACAGCAACCTTAACTGTATTTACAATACCTTTAGCCATACCTTTTACTGTAGTGATAGGGTTAATGTGGCTAAATAATGGATCACCATTTAAAGTATACACTTTAAATTTCTTATCATATCAGCTACTAGCAGCTGCCGCTTTAATGTGCTTGATATTTTCTGCTGTCAAGATATCTTGGAGATCGTGCAAAAAGTCTTTATTGAATTGGTTAATTAAACGCATAAAGCTTTTAGTTACAGATTGGATGTATGTTTGTGTAACACTTTCATTCAATACACTATTTTCATCATTAACTAATGCAGTGTATTGTTCCATAACCAATTCTTCAACGTCTTCTAAGCCAGAAGCATATTCATTGAGGCAAGTATCATCTAAATTAGCATCTAGATCTGTGCATTCTTCATTCATGAATTCTTCTGCATAGTATTCATCTAATTCAGCAACAGCTTCTTTCATAGCAGCACGGCGATAATCTGCAAAGTATTTTACGTAGTTGTAAATTTCAGTTGCAGTTTTACTTGTATTCTTAACTTGAGTTGTAAATACATTAAGCATGCCTTGGTTAACTTCGCTGACTACTGATAATAAACCAGTTAAAGCTTGGTGTGCAAGATCAGCATTTGGTTGATCTTTAAATTTACCCTCTAAGTTTTTAATAGTAGTATTAAGTCTACTTTCAAGTTCTCTAATACCAACCTCTATTATATGTGTAGCATTATCTATACCACGTTCTACAAATTTACCGTTAGCAAATTCAGCAATATCTTTAAAATGTTTAGTTACATAATCCATATCTAAGGTCATAGTAGTAGGATTACGATTAGCTACAGCTTGTTTATTCTCTTCGAATTCTTCTTTAATAGTATTGAGCAACGCAACAGCAGCATCTCTATCTGGTGCTTTGAAGAATTTGTTTACAGTGTCAATGTAACTATATTCGATTTTCTTAATAGCTTCATATCCACCATTAATAATATCATTATATAATTTAATGTCAAAAATAGTATCGATTTTACCATCAAACCAACTAGCAGTATCTACTACAATTTCGAATTTCTTATTTCTATCTAAACGTTTACGGCGTTTAATTTTAGCACCCATAAATTTAGATTTCTTAGGTGCATCATCTACAGGAGCAGCTGCTGGTTCAGATGTTGTTGTATGTGTAGTACTAGATGTATCAGAACTAGTACTAGTACTGCTAGTTGACGTATTAGAAGATTGTGTATCTTCTTCATCATTATCAGCATCTTTAGAATCAGTATAGGACTTAGGATCTTTTAAAGTTTCTTCGCACGCTTTAACATCTGCAGGTGTTACTTTAGTATCATTCTTTTTCTTAAATAGCTCTTTAAATTTCTTAAAGTACTTAACTACAAAGTCTTTAATAGCTTTAAAGAACTTTTTAACTTTTTCCCAGATATTAGATAGTACACCTTCATTGACATAGTCAGTGTTATCCATATCTTGTAAGTCGGCTAATGCATATTCCAGCATAACCTCTTCTTCAATTAAATATATTTCGCTCATATTTAAGCTCCTCTATTAATAATGCTTAGGATATATTGGGAATCAAAGTATTGACGATCCTCAATTTCAGTTATATATTCATCATTAATGTTCAAGTCAAGCCCTTCTACGTCTTCATTAATAAGATCAGAACCATAGAACTCATCAAGCTCAGTATATTCACGTAAAGATTCATATTTACGATAGTCGGCACAAGCTTTTACGTAATTATAGATTTCTATAGCAACTTTATTAGCATGCATAAGTTGAGTGGTGACTAACTTGATTACAAAATCGACCATAAGTTTTGAGCTACTCATTATAAGATTTAAGGCTTTTATACCTTTATCAAAATTATAATGTGGTTTTAACCCAATAGGCTCCCCGTCTTTTTCTTCCTGTTCGACTGTATTTACTGAATATTTGAGATTCTCTACTCGAGCTTCTAATTTTTCGGTAAACCAATTAACACTCTTTTTTATTTCTTTGATAAGATCAGAAATGTATTTTTGGTCCATCATTTTAATAATATTTTTAAAGTTTTTGGTTACAAAATCCATGTCGATGATATCATCAACTTCACTGTATACACACGTTTCTTTAATTTTTTTATAAGCAGCTTCGACTTCAGTTAAAGCCTCGTCCGCTTTGTCATCCACGAAGTTTTTATAATCTAAATTAATAGATCTGAGGATTTCCCATATTGGCCCTTCAGCGCCTTTTTCTGCTATACCTTTATATATTTCTTCTTGGAATATAACCGCTAAATCCTTAATGCGTTCACCATTAACCATAATAGTTTTAACTTTAAAAGTTTTGTCTTTAGATAACTTAGCACGGCGAACAATCTTGTGATTAGACTTAGATCTGATAAATTTTTTACCATTCTTTGCAGGCTGTGCTGGTTCTTCGACATCATCCATTACAGGATCAGTATCGCCATTAGGAGTATTATCTTCTTTACTGTCTTTATTATCAGTATAAGCTTTAGGGTCTTTTAAAGTTTCTTCACAAGCTTTAACATCGTTTGGTGTTACCTTAGTAGTTTTCTTTCTAAACAAGTCTAGGAACTTATTGAAATATTTGACTACAAAGTCTTTAATAGCTTTAAAGAACTTTTTAACTTTTTCCCAGATATTAGACAATACACCTTCATTGACATAGTCGGTGTCTAATAGAAGATCTTCTGTAGAATATTCTACAATATGATTCTCTTCATATATAAAATCAAGTTCCATTTATACCTCCGGTATTACTTCACTTAGTAAAATGCTAGTTATATATTGGGATTCATTATAAATACGACGATCTATATTTTCAATATACTCATCATCTATATTACAATCTAACCCATCAGTATATTCTAATAACAAATCCTGTGCATAGTAATCATCTAAATCTGTAAATTCTTTTACTAATTTATACTTACGATAATCAGCACAAGCTTTTACGTAATTATAGATTTCTGTAGAAATATTTTGTGTTACCAATATATGACTGCATAATGATTTAACACAAAGTCTTATCATATCCATAATAGCTAAATACGCTGAAGTTAGAATATGGGATTTTGTCTTAACAATTGCACGATCTACATCAGTTTCGTATTTAAAAACAGCTCTTTCAGCATCACGCCAACTCATCTCAGGATCAGGACGATTTTTATAATATCTATTAATCTCTTCTTTCCTATCAGATGACATCTTTGTATCAAGTTTAAATTCATCCTCTATAAGTTTACTTACATTTTTAGCTTCTAAAGATATCTTGGAATTAACAAATATTTCTTTAGCAAGTGTTCTATAAATATCAGTTAATGCGTCATCTACTTTTTTAAAGTTATCTTTTACCCATTCCATATTAAATTCTATAGTAGTAGATTTACCATCATAATCTTTCTGATTTTTAAAATTATCACAAAGCTCTTCAGCATATTTTTCTAACTCATCAACTTCGCTGACACGTTTAGCATTTTTTACTTTTCTAACCGTATCCATAATTTTACTAGTAAAATCAAGAATCGGTCTATTTACTTTACTAGAAGCTCTTTCGTAGATGGATAAATCTAAAGCATCTTCTGGTGTACGATATAAATCATACCCAAACCCTTTGAATACTGCTTTAAATTTTTTATTCATACTAAGCTTATTTCTTCGCTTAATATTATGATTAGTTTTAAAGCTACCAACTTGTGTAGTTTTACCACTAGCATCAGTCCATCTATCATTAGACGATGTAGCCTCTGTGTCAGTACTATAAGATGATGGGTCATTTAATGTATCTTGACATGCTCTAGTTGTAGCTGGGTCATTAACTTTTTTCTTAGATCTAATCAGGCTAACTAATTTATTCCACATTTTGGACAAGAATTCTTTAAGCTTTTTATAAGCACTCCTTAACCATGCGATAATACCAGTTATAATATGCCCTTCATTCAGTATGTCTATATCAGATAAAGTGCTTGATAAACAAGCACTCTCATCTTCGATAAAATCCAAATCAATCATAATATCACCCATTCAATAAATCTACTAAGTAATATTCTTCTTGTATATTACGCAAGTCAGCATCTTCAAGGAACGCATCATCTAGATTAGATTCTAGAATAGATGAATCTATACCTAATTCAGAGAACTCTGTGAAATTATTGTAATATTCATCTATCATAGCCATTTCTTTAATACGAGCGTAATTGATAGATTCTGCACAGTTATTTACATATGTGAAGATATCAATAGCGCTACGATATAGCATAGTGATTTCTTTAGAGAAAGATGATACTAAACGAGATACAGTTGTAGAAATAAAATTTAACATAACAGCAATCTCTTTAGATCTTGAATTTGCATTAGAGAAACTTGCTAAATCTAGTCTGGCATCTAACTCAGCATCAAATCGTTTCTTAATATTTTCTAATTCACGTTTAAGAGCATCAATATCTTTCATTAAAGCCGATTGATACTTGTCTACAGCAGACTTAGCTGTAGTGCCTAAAGCAACATCACCAATTTCTTTAAAATGGTCTTTGATGAATTTCATATCTAATCGTCTATCAGTGAATACTACAGTAGCAGCATCAGCAGCATCTTCGAACCATTTTTCATAATCTTCTTTTTCAGGTGTTCTGGCATTAAACATTCCAGCACCTGCATTTTGAGCTGTACGTTTGATAAATTTTTGTATACCAGATTGCATACCTTTACCAATTTCTTTAGATTTTTCTACATACTCATCTAATACAAATGTCTTAGGTAACGGAATAGTTGTATCTACAGTTACAACGAAAATACGTTTAGGATCTAAACGCATACGTCGTGCAAATTTCTTGCCATTGCTACGTAAGAAATTCTTTTTAGCAACTACAACTTTACCATCTTTATTTGTTGTAGTGTCATAAGTATTACCTGTAGGCATATCAGCTTTAGAAGCCTTAGATTGGTCTTGGTCTACAGTGTCAGTAACTGGTTGATATGCGCTTTCATCGTGTAAGATATTATTACATTTAGCGATAGCTTCTTTAGTTACTTTCTTTTCTTTAGCTGTACCAAATAAGAATTCTTTTAACTTATTAAAGTATTTCATAACGAACTTACGAATCGTTTCAAATACTTTCTTAATTTTTTCTTTGATCTTAGATATAATCCCTTCACCATCACCCTCTAGGAGTAAGTCGTCAGAATTATCATCATAGATCAAACTTTCACATACCAATGCAAACTCATCAGTAATGTCTTGTAATTGATAGTCTATCATTGATTTATCCTTTATACAATAACAAATTCAATATCTAATTGATTTTCTTCAGTATTAGCAGTATTGACATTCAAGAACTCAGGAATACGTCCAACTATCATTTCATCTCTACGGTAGATATGCTGAATACCTGGACCATACCCATTGAATTCTAAGAACTCAAAGTATACTAATACGTCTTTATACTTATCAGTAATGTATGTGATAAGATTAGGTATATGAAGATCATTGATTTGAGTGGTATCTTCGATATATAATCGTATATCATTCTTAATCAATGTGATCATCTCTTTAGTGCTAGTATTGATAAACTTAACTCGGAATCGTAAACTTAAGTTAGTTCTATTCAATGGTTTACCATCTTCTACATAGAATAGTTTAGATGGTCCATATGTATTAAACAATTTAAAGTCGATACCGAATGAGTCTTCTAGTACGTTCAAGCACTGATTGATATGTACACGTTTCTTCTCCAAATCTAAGATAAACTTTTGTAATTTCATCTCAGTATTAATGAAAGACCAACCAACCATAGGAACTTTATCTATAGTATAGCTTAGTGTACCATTATCCAACTTAGTGACTTTAACTTTAGATTCGATAATGTCAGAGTAGTTATACATAAAGTCTACACCACCACGAGTGTTGTAGATATTAGTAAGACTATACCCATCTAAGTTACCACTAGTGAAGATTTGTTCAGACTTATATGTACCAGCACTATCTTCATCTTTATTCTTAATGAAAGTGAATACTTTAAACTGAGTATTGTTTGGCATATAACCATACAAGTCATTATCAGAACCAGCCTCTTTAAGATTTAAGATCTTAAGTTGGTTTAGTGTATCAATAGAGTTGTCTGTTTCCATATCAAACTCATATAAGAAAGAAAACTCTGTTTCATTGTACTTCTTGAATTTACCTTGAGTCCAACGTACAGGTTTACCATCTTTATAGAATACACCTAAGACTTTAAGATCTACACTAGTAATTTCATCAGGATCTAGTTCATTATCTTTATGAACCACCCCAATATTTCTATCAATGTTTTGAACTAGCTTAACTGTACATTTGTAAGTATTCTTATCGGTAAAGTATTCTCTCTTCCAGTTAAGATTATTACAAATGAATTGGTACTTGGAAGCTTTATTGATATACTCAAACTCAAGAGCTTTCTTAGTATCCATATAGTTGATATAATATGAAGCATATAGAGGACTCTTATTGATTACAATCATAAATGGATTGAAGTATAAGAACTTAATCTTATTTATAGATTCTAAATCTTCTTTTGATCTATCATAAATGACTTTACCACTACCACCAGCATCATACTGAATAGTATTACCAGTATTAAAGATATAGTTTTCACTAGACACGTTATCAAAGTCACGTCTAATCAATTCTATAGGAACTGTATTAGTTGGAATCATTTGTGTATCAGTACTTGCTAAAAGATAAGCATAATATAGTCGATATAATGGAGATTCCATCTTCTTGAAGAAGTATAGCTTATTCTTAGGTAGCCCATAGCTTAAAGAGTTAAAGAAGTTATTAACGTCTTTAGAGTTGGTTACACTACCACGAGCTAATGCTTCTTTAGGAATCATTTGTTTTAACTCATCAATAGTCTTCTTATCCAAACCATCTTCAGATGCAGGTAAACCTAATGGATCACCTATTGGAGTAATAACCATGAACAAACGGTCATAGTTAAATCTATCACTGATAGGATATAGCTGAATAGGGTCTATATATTTGAAGTTACCTTCGGAACCCTTAGTGGTATATAGATTAACAGAAATCTCAGAGTTCATACCAGGAATATTAGAAGTATCACTAAATACCAATCTAATAGTCTTTTCATCTATATATGTATAGCTACAGTAGTTGACTTCACTACCAGTATGTAAACCCTCATATATAGGCAAGAGCTTAACTGGCTGACTACTATAGTTCTTAATAGTTACATCGAAACCAGCTAACTGATCATCGAATGTAAACTGATAAGTTTTATTCTCAATAGGGTTTCTATTAAGAATAGTAGCAGTGATTTTCGTATACGTATATTGACGTATACGACATCTTACTGCAATCTTTTGTTCATTCTCATCAAGAATCCGACCAACTGGTGGTAAGTATGGATCAATGATTTCAAATGAATCAATAATTGGATTATAAGCAGATAAGTCATACTGAGCAGTATACACATAATCACCATCTGGTAATACCACACGACGAATTAAGATATCATACTCAGTATGGAATTCAAACCCACCAATATTAATAGCTACTTCTCTATCAAATGTAAATACATCATTACGCATATTAGCTAATAGCACATCTTCAGAGATAGTAAATACTATATCCATATATGCAGGTCTAGCATTAATATTCTTAATACCTAAACCTAAAGCATGAGCAATAATATTCTTTTCGAATTTAGCTCTAGTTGGAATAGCTTCATTACCAAACTCAGAAGCCATAATGATATTATTTTGCAGAGATGTAGAGAATACGTCACTTAGATAACCAAATATACCCATAGATAGGGTAAGATCATCTTCTTGGATATGTTTTTTCTTGACAGCATCAATATATGAATTAAGATCATAAATATTAGAGTTCGTCAATAGTTCATTAGCCATTAATCTCCCCCTTCCTAAACGTTATATTTCTCACGATATCTAGCATATTCTTGTAAATTCTTTCTAGCCTCATCATACCCTCTAGGGTTTTTGTCAGTGAAGTTATAAGAATCAGATGGAGCTTTCCATTTAAGTTTATAGAACTTATATTGATTCTTACCATCACCATTAAGACCAGCAATATATGGAGCCTGCATCCAATCACCAGACCAACCATCTAATGCATCTATATAACCACCACCAGCAGCATTACCGCCAGAATATAGACTACATAGTTGATTGAACTCGTGTAATGTGTCAACTTCCATATCAAAAACAAATGTAGATTTAAAACTAACTGTAAATCTTAAATCAGATCCGTCAGCCATATCACTAAATACATCACGTGGTACTGTCTTAGGGTACACACCAACATACTTAGCCCAATAGATGATATCTTCACCACCAGAATCTTCAGATACTATGAACTTATACATAGACATTTGGTCATGAATAATACGTTGCATAGCATAAGCTTTATTAGGCTGATTGATTCTACCAAAGTGCTTCAATCTAGAATATTCATCAAACAGCTTGAAAAACATGTAGACTTCTAGATACTTAGTATCTAGAAACTCTACACTGAATTCATGGTTTTCATCACTCTCTATTGAAGTCCCTCGATAGAATACAGAAGAACCTAAAATATTTCTAGATGTCTCATAGTCATTAGCTACACTAATAGCTGGTAAATCGACATTAGAAGTTTTCTGGTTTGAAAGAAGATTAACGAATGGCTCAGAACGATTTTGAGAATAGCATAGTTGATGCAATACCTCAGGATATTTAGTTGCTGCTTCTACAAATAGTGGGTTATTGGCTACAGAGTCAATGAATGTTTTAGACATATCATTACTACCACCACTACCAATAGAAAAGTTCTTATCATGTAAGAAGATTTGTAAATCTGGTTTTGTAAAGAATATATATTCTCTAGTCATACCGACACGATTATACGGATCTATCTTAGAGAACCTAGCAAATCTATGATATCTATCTAGAGATGTCGGATTGTATATACCATTCTTTTTAATGAATTGCAACATCATTTGGGAATCAACCGTAGGTTTAAGATTCTTATATTCTTGATTATTCTCGGTTAAAGTTTTACCCTGTTTGATGTCAGTTGTTTCATCGGACATTCTCAGTCTCCTTTCTTTATAGGATTATAGAGATGTTTCAAAGATATCTTTAATTGTATACTATAACTATGAATAAGAGATAAGAGTCTAGCTGATAACTCATTAGAGTTAACTCTCCTCCAACGTTTTGTTTATTGGACATCGATTAAAGGAAGAGGTAACCACTATGAGCAGCTATGATTATTACACTAACGAGTTCGTTAACGATTATGGTTCAACTTATGATATGTCATATCTTGGTAAATATGTAGAGACTAATGAAGATATTATTGTAAATCAGGTAGAAAACATAGATTTTCATACAGCACTAAATGGTGAAACAATAAGAGACCAGAATGGTAATATATATTATACTAGTAGAATAGTTGATGGTTTAAGAAAAGACCTATTAGACTATGCTATTATTATAGATGAATTATTATCATTAGTAGGTCCTGGTAGATTTTATAATTGTGGATCCAGCACTTCTATGAGAAGACCTGAACCATTATTTGTAACATATGATGACCGTAATATACTCGCTGGTGAGTATGCCAAAGAATTTGATTACTATGATAAGTTGCATTGTATTAATGATGCAACACCACAGTCTATTTTTATTAAGTAACTATATTTGGCTAGGCTTTTATTTTTTGCCTAAATGGGGCTGTTTTAACATAGTAGTAAATTTCAATATTGAATTTAGAATACGTATTTTAAGGAGGACTATAATGTCTTACATTCAAGAATCAATCCTCAGCGACATTATTAATCTATATGATAATATTACAGTTGATGATTTTAGTTTAGACAAATTATTGCCAACCCAATCTGGTGGTTATAAGTCTTTCAAGTCTATTAATAGTGCTACTAAAGACTTGGTACTTACATTCCCAGTTATGTTTAGCCGCAATATGGAATTAGCATCAGCTGAGCTAATTGCTAGAGCACTTGAAGTTAAATATGCTGGTTTGGTTAGGATGCTCTTAACTGCTATGGCTATCACGAATTCAACAGATGCTATTGATTATATTAAAAATATTCATAGTAATATGCAATTCAATGATGGTATTGATGTAGATGATTATCTAACTATCAATAGAAAACTAAATACTGAATCTGGGGCTATGACCATGTTCACTGCTGGTACTAAAGCTGTATATGAGAACTATAAGCATAGCTTAAAACATAGCTTACCTATTGCTAATACCATTATCAAAGAAGCACCAACCCCTGCAGAAATCTCTGTAGCTAAAGCAAAACTATCTAGAGGTATACCTAGTCATGGTTATGAAGGTCCTGTTTTTGACCAAAGTAAGTTAGATAAGATCAATCAAACTATGCCATTGATGATGAAAATAAACTTCATCTCTAAAACAAATGGACATCCTATTAGTGTGCCAGCATATGTAGGTATCAAATGTAAATTATTTGATGTAGCTGGTTTAGATATTATCCAACGTATTGTATCTAAGAATTCTTCTGCTATTAGCCTATTCAACTTTATTCGTGCTACATCTCAAGAAATTGGTTTCTGGAGAGACTTTGTATTTGCATTGAGTAAGGCTAAAGTTGATGCTATCTCTAATGCACGTAATGGTTCTTCTTCCAAAATGTGGAAAGCATTAGAGCAACGTGCTACCAAATCTAAACTTAACCAATTCTTCCGTCAAAAGAATGATGCTACTGCTATCACTTCTTTATTAGTAACTACAGATGAAGTTGAAGAATTGAAGAAGAATAATGATATCGATCTTTCCAAATCTAATGTAGCTAGAAAGATCATGTCTGACTATAACTTACTTTGCATTGGTATTGTAGATGAAACTACAGAATCCGTAGCTTTAATCTTTGATACAGGTGATGATGAATACGAATTAATGCGATTCAAATCCTTAAAGAAAGAAAAAGATATGGATGCTAAGCAAATCGTTAACCTATTGACTAAAATGGCCTAGGAGGAGGACACATGACTAAATACTTTAAAGAAGCCTGCTCCTATATGGATTTGGGTGATAAAGAAACATTAACAATCGTATCTGCTGTAAATGAAGCAGACCAACGATTAATCATGATGAACGTCTCCAATAAGATTTATGATTTCATTAAGCTTAAAGCTAATGAAGTAGACTTTGGTGATATTCCATTATCCAAAGGTGATGTACAACGTTTACGTCATTATAAACTAGTGAAACAAACACTAGATGCTTTAGAACGTCTTTGTGCTTCTCGTAATATTCAATCTAAAGCATTAAATACTACTAAAGAAGCATTAGCCAACTTAGAGAAAGATAAATATGCTTACGTTGGTGCATTCATGCGTAACTTGGATTACCCTTGTACTATTTATAATTTCACCGTGTTGTCTATCATTGCTTCTACTAGTATGATGGTATCTGCTATTACAGAATACATCATGGACAACGAGGGTACAACTAAGTTTGCTATGGAGTCTAAACATTTTAATGTGTTGGATGACAATGTAGTTATCAAGAATCTTGAACGCTTTAATGAAAACTCTCGTAATGGTAAATTAGCTAAAGCATTATCTTTATTCACTAAAGCACATGCTCGTGGTATCTTAGGTACTATGGCAGCTATCTCCATGATTGGTGCTGGTATTTACTTGATCTTCAATATCATTCCTATCTTGCGTGAAATCGTATACTATTTCTACTTCTGTAGAACTAGTTTAGCTGAATATCTTGAAGTACAAGCAAGCATGTTAGAAATCAATGCTTCTAAGATTGAATACGATGATGATATGAAAGACGCAGCTAGTTACCAACGTGACGTTGCAGTTAAGTTCCGTCGTTATGCTGATAAATTAGATATCAATGATAAAGCAGCTACGGCCAAGATGTCTAAAGAAATCAAAGAAGAAGATTCTTCTAAAACTAAATTTAAACATGATGACATTAGTGACAGCATTCCTGATTCTGCTGGTGCTAATAGCAGTCTATTCTAGGAGGTTAATGATTAATGAATATTAAAAATAAACCTAGAGGAATTACATCTGGTTCTTTATTTTTTGAAGCAGTACAATCCGCTAGACGTGAAGAAATCGTAAAAGGTTTAAAAGAATTAGAATACCAACCAGTACATGAATCTGCAGTAGCAAGCAATCTATATGATCAAATTGCTAATCGTAGTAAAATGACTAAACGTCGTCAAGACTTCTCTAATTCTGTACGTAATGGTCTTATCTTTGAAGCTTTGAATATTTTATTCGAAGCATCTGCTAGTCATCCAATGATGTCTGAAGATAACCGTGTAATCAGAAATAAAGTTATCTCCAATTTCATTGAGCAAACCGGTTCTGATAAAATCTTATCTACATTAAGCAAAACAAATGCATTCACTGCACAAATTGCTAAGTATGTAACAGAAACTCATAAAGCTATCATGGAAGATAATGAAGAAGCTTTAAAATCCAATGACTTAGACGAAGAACCTAAAGTTTCTCCAGATGATACTGAAACATTCGTTGATAAAGTAAACTCTGATGAAAACAAAGAAGAAATCCAAGACATTGGCGATTCTGTAAAAACTCATGTAGCTAATGGTATTGAACAATTCATCATTGCTAATATCGAAGATAAAGAACACATCAAAGACGTATTACAAAACGTAGAAGATAAAGTTGCAACTATCCAAGCAGCTAATGCTGAAGAGGAAGAAGAGATTAAAGAATCCACTATCCAACGTGGTAGATTGCAAATTAAGAAACGTTTGGATACTCGTAAAGTAGGTTTATATGAAGCTATGGTTCGTGACCTATCTAAGAAAGCTTTAGCTAATCCAGGTTATGGTATGATTACCGAATCTGGTACATTAGACATGGATAAAATCACAGCAGCTTGTGAAGCTACACTAACTATGATGGTATTATCTGAAGCATTAGGATTCTATATCCCTAATGATATCCAAAAACAATACGACTATCGATAAGAAACACAAAAATACCCTGTATAGGCAATGCCTATACAGGGGTTTCTTTTCGTTAAAGTTAGTCTTTATAGTTATATACTATAAATGTGTATGGTAGATACAGCTATCGTTACTAGCTGTATCTAAATATATCCATACACGGTGTGTTCTCCACCGCCAAAGGAGGTGATCCTATGGCCGGAGCACAAATGAGATATTTTAATCTCAACGCAGGTTATAAAGCTAATTTTGCACTAAAAGTAAGATTAGCTTTATCTGTGGTACACAATTATGAGAATGGCAACTCTAAAAACTATTCTCATGATGAGTATATGGATTGTCTATCCTTTATCGAAGGATTAGAGCCATAATACTCTAAATAAAGCAATATGTAGAAGAGGTTCGCAGCCTCTTCTACATAATTGTTTTATTTTTTGTAAAAAATTAAAAGTCTTCTAGTTCAGACATAGCTTCTTGTACAGCGTCAACGATTTCTTCAGTAACACCTTCATCATCAGTATCACTGTCATCTTCTGTACCAGCATCATTCATTAATTCGATTTCAGCTGCATCATTTTCATCATCAGCATAGATATCGATTTCTTGAGGTTCTAAGCCTTCAACTGCATCGATATCATCACCATCGTTATGAGTATCATCTAATTCTACATCAGAGATAGCATCAGTTACAGTGTCAATAACATTATCAACTACATGATCATCTGCACTACCAGATTTAACAATATCAATTACAGCAGTAGCATCACGGTCTAAGTCTTGTCTAATTACATCAGCCATTGTTACAAAGCTCCTTTTTAATAAAAATCATCATAATCATCATCGTAATCGTCGTCATCAATGTCTTCACCGTCGATAACACGATCAAGATTGCTATCATCTACATCATCTAAGTAATTAGCTGTGTAGTCATCACTTGCAGGATCTACATCAACATCACCACGATGAGTATCGTCAATTAATAGATCCAATGTAGTATCTTCGCTTAGAACGTCTAGAAATAATTCACCTTCTAGATCCTCTAGGAAGAATCGGTCTAAATCATTCATATTTTTTTAACCTCCATAAGGACTATGAAATTATGAATATGTTGGACTTACCCTCTTTTAGCTATATCTGTACTAAGTAGATTACACTTATCCATTAAGATATAGATAATCACTGGTAAATAGTAGAATAGTTCATTTAGAGGTCTATCGTAATTGAATTCTTCTAGTTCTCTTAGAACTTCTTCAGTGAAACGTTTATCGTTTCTACGTAAGAAATATTCTATAAGAATATTCTTATAGAATCCAGGTTCAGTTCTATCATAAGCATCTGCTTGCTGAATACGTCTTACTGTATCATCATCATAAGCACTGATAGGATAATAAGCACCAGGTCTATACAAATGTACGTAATAGTATTCTTCTAAACATCTAGCCAGCATAGAAGTTTGGTCTGTAACTAATGTAGCATTAAGATTTGGATTACATAGTACATCAACTTTACCTTTCTCTACAGCATACTGGAATGTACGCTTATAGTCTAATGGGAAAGTCTGTGGCATATATAGTTGATGATCCATAAATAAGTATGGTAATTCTGGAGAGTTCATACAATCAGTACGTAATATAAACTCTATCATGAAAGGATCATAGAAATTACGATCATCATACTTAAAGATATATGCCTGAGTTCTATCACTATAGAAGTAGCTTCTAAAGATAGCTCTCAAACTATTACAGATATTTTCTAATCTAGTGATATAATCATAGTCTGTGCTTCTAATAAGCATAGATAGGTTAGTGCCTTGGTTACCGACAACCATTTCATACTCATCTGTAGCTAAGTTATCTAGCTCAGTAGTATCTGCATCCATAAGACTTAGTTTATAACTAAGCTTATACATATTAGCACCATTAGGCATAGTATCTAAAGATACAGCTGTAATCTTAAATACAGCTTTATCTTTCATATGATTAATGATGAAATAGTCTTGAGGAAATGGTTTGAACGCATTAGGTACTAAGTAAGCATCTCCTTCTACGGAACTACCTTCAGCACCAAAATCACCAGCATCAATATCTATGGCAATTCTATCTATACCAAATAATACTACATCATTGATCTTATTAAATCTAATGCTACTATCTTTATCAGTATAGCTATACATCATAGCAGTACCTTCATCGACAGTTGTCTTTTCAGTATTGATATTATAATACGTTACTGTAGTCGGAGCCTTATCTATGAATGTATAGAAGTTATTATCAATTCTATCGACCATACTATTTGTCATTGAGTTGACAGTATTGATATAGGTCTTATTTGCTATTTTACCCATAGTTATTCCTCCTTGTGTACGATTACCTATCTGTTAAAGACAAAAAATAAACCCAGTATGAGGTATTATCCCCATACTGGATTAGAATAATTCACATTCTTCATCGATATCACTTAATGGCACACCAAAGTCTTTCTTCTTCTTATTACTATGGAAATATACATCTCCAGTGAAATAGAATCCATGTCTTTTAATATAAGACTTAGTGACTTCTTTAGATATTGTACCAGCATCATCATTATCAAAGTAGAAATGCCATTCCATATTGAATAGACCATATCTACTAGCTAGATATTGTATAGCTGATATATAGTTAGAACCAGATGTGGCTAAATATATACCAGGTTCTTGATTGCATACATTAAAGAATATAGACAATATATCAAATTGGCCTTCTGAGAGATGAATTTTAATAGGCCCAGTGGGTATACTAAGGCAACATGGGATTGTATAGCTTTTAACCATTTCATCGTTCCCAGACATATTGATTATAATGTATCTGGGAAGTTCATTGTCATAAATATGACGTAAAACTATCCCAGATTGGTCTGCTGTAACAAATCCAATGTACTCATTATTGAGTATAATGAAATCATCATCAGTCATTCTCTTATACTTACGTATCTTATAATATATAGCATCATTTGATAAGTCAAATACTATACGACTATCTATATATCTCTGTATAGGATAGTTCAATCCTAGACGACCATTAAGATAATCAAGTTTCTTCTGTATAATCTCATTAGGTAGTTTATTACCACTTTGCATGAAATTATCATATAGCTTATTGTAATTTATACTAGAATAGTTTCTCTTCTTAGTATACGTGGAATGATCAGAGTTCTCTCTTACTTCCTGGTTATAGATATTGACTTCCTTAATGGTATTAATATCTCTTACACCAAGTTTCATTAAGATCTCTTGATCAACTATACCACGTTCATTACATTTAAAGCAGTTATACATTATAGGTTTGTCTTCTTGGACGCTAATATATAAATGCTTCTTACTAGCACTAGATGTATGTCCACAATATGGACATCTAGCTACTAGTTCTTTTCTTTGGGCTGCAAACATTGAGCCCTGTATGCTATCTTTCAATAGCTCTTTTAAACTATAGATGTCCATATCATTGAACCTTTTATTTTTATGCCTCTTTGATTAACCATTCAACGTATTTACTGATTGTACCATCTAAAATACGTTGTATAGATTGGAGACCTTTAATCATAACATCCGCATCATTAGTAAATTTGGCACCAGGAAATTTCTTCTCAATACCTTCACGGATTTCTAATATACCTTCCCCAACCTTATCTAGGTCAAGTTCTTTAACATGATATTCTTTATCTAAGAAATCTTCCAAATCGGAAAAGATTTCATATAGTTGATTGTATTCAAAGTACTCAAATAGATAACCAATCACATATAGAGATTCATTAGTAATAGTATAGTCTATCTTTGCATCATACCAGACACCATTATCTGAATATGTCCACCAATCATCTTTTATTGGTCGATAGATTTCACCATTGTATTCAAACTCAAATACACTACCTTGACTACATTCATAATCCCAATATAGTTCATTGATTATACTACCTATTTTATCTTGTACTAATTTTAATCTTTTTGTGAATTTCATGTTTTTTACCTCGATTGATTCTTAACGTAGTTTATCAAATGCCTTACTAAAGCACTCAAATAAATTAATTAACACTTTTGCATTAGATTCATTTACACGATAGTCGTATTCTTTAGCAATCCAGTCTACTACATCAAGTACATCTTGACATAGTGTAAGGAATGTAACACCTTCACCAGGGAAATCATCATTAAAGAATACATCTAATATACATAATGAAGATGCTCCTTCGGCGAAACTATACCGAATAAGAGCTTTAAATCTACAAAGTCTATATAAAGATTTAGTATACGATTCTACTGTTTCTTCATACCCTTTGAAATTAGTCAAAACTAGTCTATTGGCTGTAGTTTTGAATTCATAAGTATCACCATCTTTTGTAATACTCAATAGGTCTTCCAATAGATCTAGAATATCACTAGCATAATCATCAAAAGACGATTCAATTTGTGCAATCTCTGCTAATTTACTGTAACTCATTATTTACTAGCCTCCGTGTATATAATATCAAGTTCTAGTAATGCTTTATGTGCATCTTCTAGTTTTTCAGAGATATCTACATTATATGCTGCTAGTATAAACTTTTCAGCATTAACTAATATGTCATTGACATCTTTAAATGTAATATCTTTTCTATCCTTGGATAGGAATCTTATTCTACCATAATCACTAAATAGATCATATAGTAAGTCGTAAGCTACACCACTTGAGTATGCATCTATATCATCATAGAATAGATTGATGTAATCAAGAAATCTAATAGAGTCTATTAGAGCATGATACACTTCAATCTCAGAAGTTATCTCTACAATGTCTTCACGTATAGCATTACCGACTTCTTTTTCACAAATAAGAAAGATATTATCGTTTGTAGATCCTCTGGATGTGAATCTACAATGGATATCATCTTCTACTGTAACTGTAAATGGATTTTCATCCATTACATATGATAAAGTCTTTACAGCGACCTTTACTTTCTTATCAATAGCAGTCTGTTTATCAAAATAGCTATAATGCATGATCATTACCAACTTTCTTTATCAATAATACTAACTAGCATTGGGTTATATAAATTATTGATAACTCGTTGAAGAGTCATTATAACTCTTTCGAATTCGTCAGAAGACACATCAAACTCTACATTAGGGAATTTTTTCATAACTTGTACACGGTAATCATGCAAAGCATCAGTAATTTGAGATGCGTCTACTTTACCAAGACAATCACTCATAGTATCTGCCATAGCTCCAATAAATTCTTCAAAGCTATCATAGCGTATATCATTTAGAATCATTAACACTTTATGAATGCTAAAAGTGTCAATTTGTTTTATATTGACAGTTGGTGGTGCAAATCTTTTAGTATTATCTTCTGACTCATCTTTATAATAGAAGTTATCATCAGTTCTATAATCTACCCCTGTAGGCCAGTATGTTACATCACCAACATGGAAGTCTAGTAGATTGGTAAAATCGTTGTCATATACTTCATTAAGATATTCATATAAGAAACAGCAGTATTCACTAATAAGGTCTCTAGCATCATTGTAATCATTATATCTACTACCAATTACAGAGTCTAATTGTTCTAGTTTATCAGTTACTGATCTTGATTTCTTTCTATCCACAAATACATTAGATAAAGCAGTTAGTTGCTGTTTAGTTTTTGCTTTTAGAATAGCGATAGCAGCTGTATCACTATCTTTATATGCTTCATCATATTTTACAAAGAAGTTTACTGCTTCATCTGCTAATCTAAAACATTCTTTACTATTAAACTTTCCACCAGGGATATTATCTATAGCCACTTTTAGACTTTTATATCTAGGGTTAGCTGGTGTATTCCAAATAATAAATCGTTCGATATGATAAGTCAACCAATATACTTTGTCAATGAACTCTAATACATTACCTTTGATTAATACTTTCTTTTCACCAATGTATTGTATAGGTTCATTGTTTTCATCAGTACCAGAGGCACTACTATGGCCTCCGACACCTTTTAAGATTTCGCTTTTAACGAATTCTCTAAAACCACGACATCTTCTAACAACGTCACTGATATAGTCATCGCTTTCAAATAATTTACCATACATAATAGAATTCTCCTTTACTCGATAAAACAATCAACTTTCTAAAATCTATCCAATCATCAATACATAACGTAAGAACTCATCATTGATTACATCAGAGTTAGACATGATAGGTGCACCAGTATTCTCTTGATTATGATAATCAATACATGTGAACTTAGATGATAGGATAGTAGCTAAAAGAGCCATAATATAGTTCTCGGTTTTCTCGCTCTTATATCTGTCAATAAGCTTTCTATATTCAGGAGAAGATTGAATCTTAGTAGATTCTTTCTTATTCACTGAGTTACGATTTACACGTTTAACTACTTTGCCAGATAGAATAGCAGCCATAGTATATAGACCCTTTTCACATAATATTTTTCTACTAGCTATAATAAGTTTGATATAACCAGTTAGAGTCAATGACTTTAATGCAGATGGATCTCCAAAGTATCGTAAGAATAGATAGCTAACTAATTCCCGTTGTAGCTCATTTACCGGAGACACTGCATCTTTAGATAACTCTTTTTGATAATAAGCTATTTCTTCAGGGTCAAATGGACCAAACTCATTATCAATAGTTTCCATAACCCGTTCATAGTTAACTTGGTTATGTAATAGTAATGACTCATTTCTTTTACTCATATGAGCTTCAAAGATATCTAAGTCACTACTGCTTTCATCATCACGTTTATCATGATTAAATCTATTGAAGACATAATCATACTTACCATCTACTATTTTAAAACTCAATGTTTGTTCGATACTAGTATGGTTAAAGTGAACTACGTTTCTGATATATGTGTATTTTGGGAATAGCTGAATGATTACGTTGTTTAATATATTGGCTGCTTGTTCATGTACACCAACAGCTGCAATTTCCAACTTAACCCATAACTTAGTATTCCGTTTGTAGTTAACCATTACACCATTCATTACTGTTTGGTATAACTTGTTAACTAAATCCATTTCTGGATGCATTTCACGAAGAAGAATATTGTAGAAGTAGATTAAGAACTCATCAATATTCGCTACTTGTCTATGAAATGCAAAGTGTGTTAATAATGGAATAAGTATAACTTGGAATAGACTTACTTCCATCATAGCATGGACGTGTTGGTTATTGTAATTCAATACAATATTGCGTCCTTCACCATCGAACGAACGAAGCTCTAATACACAGTTAGCATCATTCATCTCTTTAACTTTCTTACCAATATTAGAATCCAGGATTAATCGTCTGATATCCCATTCTAGATTGGCTTTGTTATATTGCGGATATGCATCCATAGTTGCTTTGATGTATGCATATGCTGCTAATAACTCATGCTCAGGGTCATAGAACTTTTCAAAGTAATTGATATACTTACAAAAGTGCTCCTGCATGTCAAAATTAGCCTTAGGTATGCTATAGCCTCGTTTAGATTTTAGGTTAAAGATATCCAGATGCACGTTTAATTCTGGATCTTGTCCTAACTTTTCAGCTATAGGCATATATAAAGCGGAAGGTATTTTCTTTACAATTTCATCTTCTGGTAGTGGATCCCATCGATCCACCAAAGGAATATTATTACTGCCTTTTACAAATAAGTGCGGTTTTATCACCTCCATAGTTAACTTATTTGGGTCTAGTACTTTACTTTCGACCTCAAATGGTAATTTAGTAAACATCGACATTCTGTAATCTTTTAGTTTCTCAGATGCTTGCATTTAATATTAACCTCCCTAATACGTGCACAGATATAATATATCATTATATCTTACTTTCGTTTGACAGATTTTGTTGATTTTGTGCTACGTATTGACTTACTTGCTTTACTAATTCCAACTCTCTTTGTATTACCTATGGTCTTAGACGAACCACGATCTCCACGAGCAGTGGATTTCCCTGTTGTTTTAGAAGTGGTACGTTTAGTCTTAGTACCATATTTCTTTTGCTGTTTTACACGTTCAGCAATTTTAGTTTCAGCATCAGTAATCTCTTTAAGATTTACTGTACCATCTTTATATTTACCCTTATCAGTAAGCTTATACTTATTGATAGTCAAATACCCAAAGTATAATATCTTAGCATAGTTAATTACTAGATTAGGGTTAGTTGTTTTAGGTTTATCACTAATAGCTTCTGAACTATACTTCTTCTCTAGTTCAGGAATAGTTAAACCATTCTTATGATATGCATAAGAGAAGGTATATGTAAAAGCTGGGTCATTACTAAAGAATTGTACTTTGTAATCTTCTAGCTTAGTATCATGCTCATCACCAGCTTTAACTGGAGAGAATTTATATATAACGTCATAAAAGAATCTAGGGATATTCTCTGATGGTATCTTCATGATACACCAGAAATTGCCTTGTTTATCTTTTATGGCAGAGTATTCAATCTTATTATTGTAGTCTACTAATACCTTAAAGAACTTCAATGAGTACATAGATGTCAATGCTGTTCTATTACCAGCAAATGATGCACCTGTACCTGATGGGTTCTTAATATATTGACGTAGAGTCATTATCTTTTTAGCCATAATAATTCTCCATCATAAACTACCGTAGGTTAGAGTCAGTGACCCTAACCTTGATAGCTGTTCGTTTATTTATTTTTCTTCAGATTTCTTCTTTTCAATTTCACGTATAGCATCATACATATTATTCGAAGCCTCTGGAGTTAAGAACTGATTACATGTGATAAGAATAGTCATCAATTTGGAAATGATAGTCAATACTGCAATATCAGAACGAATAGAAGTAACTACGTCTTCAGAACGTTCACCTGTAGTAATATCAATAGGCATTCTAGGTAATAGTTTATCTTCACCACCTAGAGCTGCAACCATCATTTGATGTACAATACCTTGATATTCATATTCACTATAGCTTTCATGAATTTCAGAACGTTTAGTACCATATAGCAATGCTACAAGATCTAGATAAGAGTTATAGATAATAGAAGAGATAGCAGCTTCTAATGTAGGATTTTCATCAAAAGCATTACCATATTTCTTATATACATCTTCAGCAGCAAATAATCCTTCAAGGTTAGACGCATAACCAAAGCCATGGATAGCCGCAGACATACAGTTTAGTACAGCATCTTCAGCAGAATCAAAACGATTATCACGTTCTTCTTGAGTAGACCCACCAATATATAAGTCTAATGTATTAGCTTTAAGAGAGTTAAGTCTACGTTTAAGTGTACCAAGAGTATTTACATCTTGACCATCACGTTTAGCTTCAGCAACTTCACGTTCAGCATGATCAATCATACCTTGATATAAGTCACTATATTCTGTAGTGCCTTGTTTGTACATTTCGCAAGGATTGATAATCTTAGTCTTACTGAAATCAGAGATTACAGCATCAGCACAACCAAAGAAATCATGTACTGTTTCATTAGTTGGTGCAAGACCTTGTTTTTGTTCTTCTTCTTGAATAGACAAGTCTACATACTTCTTGATTGTCGTAGCATTACATAGACGAGCTAAGTCAAGAATCATATTCTTATCTGTAATATTAGGTACAAATAAGAATGGGATTTGAATACCAGCAGAACGATATTTATAGATCGCTTCAGTTACAGCATCCATAGTAGTATCAATATCACGAGTAGTTCTAGGACATAGAATTACTGTAGGAATCATACCCTTAATATCATTAGCTTTGATTGGGTCCATAATATTACGCATGATAATATTTTGTACATAACCAATCATTTCTGGTGTATCTACAGGGTCTTCAAAGAAGTAGATTTGTGGATGGTTTAATTCAGCAAATCCTTCTTTGTTATTTACATAGACTTTATCACCATAACCAGTGTTAATAGTCATACCGTCATATGTGCGAGTATAGTCTTCATCGATAGAAGAGTGTTTAACTGTGATAAATACTTCATTACCCATCTCTTTGTAAATATTAGCGATGATAAGAGATAAGTCTTCATCACCATTAGTAGAGATTTTAGCAATACGATACATATCATCAGGAGTAGCTTCTTTAGCTCGAGATACAATAAGTTCATTAATCTCTTTTACGATAGCTTTGAATGTACGTTCAATCATAACTGGTGGTACATTATTAAGCTCATCATCATAAATCTTGATATTTCCCGCTCCATTTGTTGCCATAAAGTTAGGTTCTTCTTTGGTAACAAAACGTTTGTAAATGTTGTACGCAAGAAGTGTTGCTGAGGTGGTGCCATCACCTACTTCTTTGACAACGTTATTAGTCAAATCTACCATAATGTCTGCTAGACTACTTTCGATTTGACCTAAGAATTTAATATTCTTAAGAATAGTATTACCATCTTTAGTGAACTTAGGTGTAGCGTCAGTTTGCATAATCTGAGTAGCACTACCATAAGGACCAAAAGAAGTTAATATAGAATCACGGATAATCTTTAACGTTTTAAGATTAGTTTCGTGTAGACTATCTTTAGATACAATATTAGAAAGAATTTGCATCTTTCTTCCTCCTTAATTTATACAGGTTTAACCACTGAAGAATATATGTCTACGGTAAATATTGCATTATCGTCACTATATTCTTCCATAAATTCTAAGTCAGGACTTTCTTCTTCACCTATAGTGGTTAGATTGAATCCATAATTGGCTAAAAATATAGTCTTTCCTTCAACTTTAGGGGTTATAAGTCCAACTGTATCTTTATCTTTTATATATAAAGCATCATAATCATTACGAGCTATCTCTTTTGAATCAAATACCCTAATCAATGGAGATAGTTCTCTTACAATAGCTTCTTCTCTCTTATTATTAACTATAACCCCGATATCAGCTACAGCACCATCAGACTTAATCAACACAGAAAAGAACTTATAGAATTCTGTAAAGTATATATTACGTCTGAGATATAGTTCCATAGAGAACTCTTCTTTAAGTTCTTCATATAAAGAATCAGCAGAATCTCTATATTCTGGTTTAAGTAGCATATAGATAGGATTCTTCTCTGTTCTAGTAAGAAGAAGCAATCTAAGACTTATAGGGTCTTCTTCTAATACGGTATCAAAGTATTTAGACTTACCATAATATCTTTGTATTAGAGTCGCTAATGTATAATCCAAATCAAATAGCATCTCAAATTCAAAGATTGCTTTTATTTCAGACATAATAATACCTCATAGGATAATAGGGAATAGTCTAAGACTATTCCCTATATCTTTTCTATCTATTATAAGTCATCTAAAGAGCCGTTAGAGAACCCACCAGAGTTATTCATAGTATTAGAACCAGAAGAGCTATTACCATCACCAGATAAATCATTCAATAATTTACCAACTGGTGAGTAGTCATATACTGCACGAGCAGATGCATAAGCACTACCATAAGCCATACCATTATAGAAGTCTTCTAAGATAGTAATCAAGTTTTCTAATTCAATATATTTGTAATCATCTGTATTGTGTTCACCATCCATATCATCACGATTGAAGTTGTGTACACCGAAATAGTAATCAGCATTGATTTCATAGAAGATTTCCATTTCAATTTTAGATGCATCATCAGAGAACTTACGAATTGTAATACATGGGAAGTCTGCTTTAGCCACTTCAAATTCTTCACCAGTGGATACAGTTACAAGTGTTTTACCTGTAGTTACACCAGCAGATTTAATAGCACCATCAGCATCAATAAACTTACGAAGTTCATTAGCTAAGATACGTGCTTTAACTGGTGTCAAGAATGCATCAGCACGGTTGTCACGGTCCATTGTATAGTACTCACCATTGTTACCATTAGACTTAACTAAATGAGCAATAGTAAGTTTAAGCATATTATTCCAATAAGAAATATCAATACCAGTAGGTGCTTTATCCTTGTTACCATCTGGCATACGGAAACGATAACCACAATATACATTTACAGAACGATTGTTGCTACCATTACCAGCTTTACGTGTGTTAAATAATGATTGTCCTAGAGCCATTTTAAGTTTCCTCCTATAGAAAATCTAACTTAATTTTGATTACGAATGTGTTATACTAGTTATAATTTCCTACTTAGATAAAAATAGGCTACCATAGAGCAATGCTCTATGGTAGAACCTGTTTTGTTATTAGTCATCTTCGCCGTAGTTTACATAAATACGTCGATAGTTACGTTTATATACTTTCTTAGCTACAACGTCATTACGCAATTTGTTATATCGTTCATATAAATCAGCGAATGCTTTACGTTCTCTGTCAGAGATTTGAGGATTATCGTCATTAAGAATACCATCGATAACGCTCATACGACTATTAATTCTATGCAAGAGTAATAGAGCATCGTCCTCGTCATTAACGTTTTGAAGAGTGACAGCATAATCATAATAGTCTTCCTCAATGTCTTTAATAGAAGACATTGTGAATTTCTTAGTCATACTTTGGTATTTCATTTTAACGTCGTCAAATACAGATTCTAAGATAGAAGAATCATCAATTCTAGATAACGCAGTAATCATATGATTCATTTCACGTTTAACTAAACGTACTGGAGTGTAAGAAGCAGCTTTACGTAGTAAACGTATAGTACGGATACGTTGACCTTTGATATCATTGTAGATCCGGATTGTCCATGCAATAATCGCAGAAGGAGAACCACCTTCGGAGAACATGTTTAAGTAGCCAAACTTTTTGAGTTTACTAATAGCACTATTAAGTTCGTTAATGAACCCACAAGACATAATAAAGTCATCAATAGCAACGTTGCTAGTCAAGTCCGCCGTGAAGATTGAGGTTAATTTATGTAATAAGTCTTTCAAGCCAAATGTAAGAATAGCTACGTAGTTTACATTGTCTGTAGTACGTAGTACATCATTTGTAGTATCAAGATATAAATCAATCTCTTTTACAGCACGGTCTATTGGACCAGATGAGTTAATCATTGAACCTATATCATGTAGAATAATAGCGAGGATCTCTCTATTAGTCAAACCTAGCAATGGATTAAATAGTTTAGAGTCCAGTTCTACATAGTACTTCTCAATAGTAGTGGTATAATCAGATATAAGTAAAGGATATACATCCTTTTCTTTTAAGACTGGTTGTACGTACACACCAAAGAAGTCTAAGTCTGTGTTATTAGTGTATAAGACACCCTCACATTTGACGTCTCTGAAGAACATGTTTAATTCATATGCAAAGTTTCGAAGGACATCAGGATCAGCATCTTGTTTTAACGAATCAATTATAGTTAAGAGATCATTAAAATCATAATTTGTTTTTGCTTTATCCATTCTTATCCCCTTGTGAAAACAAAGAGTGAGCCTATAGACTCTCAGTCTATAGGCCTGCTCTTTTACAAATAAACCACGAATGCTATACTAATTCACCATCAGCATAGTATTACTGAATGTGGATATTATTTTTCAGTTTCACGAACTACACGATCCAATTCGAATGGTTCAACTTTAGAAGTTACACCTGCTGCACGCATAGCATCCAATTCTGCTTTAGCTGCTTGAGCTGCTGGAGTCAATTCAGCTTCTACGGAATATGTATGAGGGTTGGAAGCCAAGTCATATTTTACAGGGTAAGGGTAACCAGTTGGGGATACAACTTTAGTACCGTCATGACGGATGGAATCATAGAAGCCATGATCGTTCATGTCGTAACGTTCGTTGTAATCTTTAGTTACAGGTTTAGTATTTTGAACTGTATCACGAAGACCGGAAGCGTTCAAGATACGAAGACGACCTTGTACTGGTTGATAGGAGAAGAAGTGGAAACGTTCAAACGCATGTACAGCTGGGAGAGCGTAGTTTTGTTTGTTACGGATTTCGTTGGATAAGTACAATTGATAATCGTAAATAGTGTAGATAACACGGTCAGTGTTACGAGGGTTCAATACGATGATCAAGTTGGAATCGTTACGAAGTTTATCGGAAGAAACGAAGTTGTAAACACGTTTGTCGGAAGTTACAACTGTACGTTTGTAATCCAATTCTACAGGACCAATGCTGGATGGGGATTGGTAAGTGTATTCTACTGGAGTAATACGACGAATCAATGCAGGAGCACCGATAACGGAAACAGTTACGTTAGGATCGTTCAATACTTGGAGCAATGTAGTTACATACATATCTAATTGGTCCATGAACATTGTACGTCTCCAGTTTACTGGATCCATGTTATAAGTGTCTGGTGGGCAGAAGTCGAATGTAGCTGCAAGTTTGTTAGCTGCAGGCATAGTTTTGAAGGACAAGTCCAATTCTTTACGGATTTTGTCATCTTTGTAGTTACCCAATACGTCTTTGATCAAGCCAAGAGTTTTGGACAATTGGTCAACGTTGTATAATGCTTGAACGTCTTTTACTTCTTCAGGAGAAATAGGAACGTTGATAGGGTTAGCATTAGGGATTTCTACGATTTGAGTTACAGCATCCCAACGTACGGATGGAGTATCGATCATAGCGTTGGAAGTGTCACGTTTGGAATCGATGATTACACCTTTGATGTCAGCAGAACCAACACAGGAAATCATGAATTGATTGTTTTTAGTGTAACCAGTGATGTAACCTTCAACTACGTCTGTAGTACCAGGTTTTACGAAGTTGAATTTAGTAGTGATTTGACGGTCCAATTCACCATAGCCAGGTTCGAAACGACGAGGGCTAATAGCAATTACCAAGTCACCAGTATTAGTTGCAGTTTTAACGCCTACAGTTTTGTAAGTTTCACCAGCAGCATTTACAGCTTTAGAATCAACTACGATAGCATCGCCATCATGAGCGTTAGTACCGTCGATTACGATACCAGTGATAGCTGTAGTAATGGAGTATGCATCATAAGCTTTGTTGAAACCATCTTTAGCACCATAAAGAGCCAAGTTCAAGGATTCACGCATAGTTTTTTCGTCAGCACCACCAGGGATAATAGGTTTAGTTGGGTTAACTTCTACGAATACACGACGTGTAGGAGCAGAAGATTCCATCAATTCGAAAATACGATTTTGTTCTGTGAACATATCGATTTCAGTACCATCAACACCGATCATTTTGCGCACTTCCATGCTCAAAGTGAACTTAGGAGTTTTAGCTACAGCTTTAGGAATAACGCCTTTATCGAAAACGTTATTCATCATCATATTTTTGTGTAAAGGTAACACAAGACCCATTACAGGGTTGTAAGAACCGATGGAAGCATATTCCAAGATACCTTGACGGTCGTTTTCGAAAAGTTGTTCCATCATCATTTCGTGGTCACGAAGACCTGCTGGATTGTCAGCAAATTCGTCTGCATCAGCAGATTCATTTACGAAGAAGTTTTTAAGGGCACGAGCAGCGTCCTTATTACGCATTAAACGAGCAGACTCAGTAAAGAAGTCTGTTTGTGTTTCGCTTGCGATATTTTCCGCCATTTCTACAATGGCATTAGCGAATTCGTATTCAGCACCTTTATGGAAAGAACGGCTGGATACAACATCGCTAGATTGATTACCTACAACTGGCATATTTGTAGTCTCCTTTCAGGATAGTTTAATTTAAACATTAATGCTCAAATTAGCGCATTTTAATATATTGTTATATTAGCTAAACAGGGCAGACTGGTCACTCAGTTTTTTCTGTATCGTCTTCTTTAACTGTAGTGGCAAGTAGTTTGACAAGTCTATCTAATATAAGCAGCGAGTAAAATAGTTCAGACTTATTCTCAATATAAGACTTAGTCGCAAACGTATTAATGATATAGTGTTCAACTGTATCACGTAATTGTTGCGTAAGTTTAGTCACACGTAGTACTATATTGATATTGTCTGGGGTCTTAGCAATGTAATCGATCTTAGTAATAAATCGATTGATTTGATCATACAAATCCATCCATCTAGTCTTAAGTTCTTTTATTGCTATATTTTTCTGTTCTGGTTTTAGATTGTTGAAAAGGTTATCTTCAATGGCTTTGATATCCATATCAAGTTTAGGGTCTCCACCAGTATTACCATCGTCAGTACCAGCATCACCTGTACCATCTCCAGAGTCATCAGTGTCTCCACCATCATCCCCTCCAGCATCAGGTACATCATCACCATCTTCGGATGGAATGTCATCTCCATCTTCACCAGTATCAGGTTCGATATCGTCACCGTCACCAGTATCATCAGCACCAGCATCTGGAGCATCGTCTCCGTCTTCGGTTGGTACATCTTCACCATCTTCGGATGTATCAGGTTCAATATCATCACCAGTATCATCCCCACCATCAGCAGCTCTATCTGCAGTGTCTCCACCGTCATCATCAGCTGGAATATCATCACCTTCGTCAGGTTCTACTCCATCATCTTCTGGTGCATCATCTGCAGTATCCCCACTGTCTGTACCGTCATCACCAGTATCAGTATCATCGTCATCAGTAGGAACTTCATCATCCCCATCATCAGGCTCAACATCATCATCGGTGTCGTCATCAGCTGTATCATCTGCTGGTGGCTCTTCTTGAGTATCATCATCTTCTGGAACTTCATCTCCATCTTCAGGAACATCTGGTTCCATTGTATCATCATCTTCAGCAGGGGTGTCTTTTTTCTTCTTATTATCCTCTGCTTCAAGGATAATAGAATTAGTTAGTTCGTCAAGGAATCCCATATATTATCCTTTCATAAAAACTCTCATATGTATTCTAAAATCATTTAGCTTTGTTGATTGTTGACCATACCATTCTATTAAGTCTAACACATTTTGTATTTCACCAGACTCAAGGTCCCGTTTTACATATCTAAGCATTGATGTAAGTTTACTAGTACCTTTAATGATTATAGGATATTCACATAATTCTGGATGTATTGTAAATATAGGATACAAATCTACACCCTCTATGACTATCTTATGTGATTTAGAAATACAGAATTCAATTATCTTAATAATCCATCTTCTACGTTCAATAGTAAGCTGTTTCTTTTCTGGAGTCATAGGGTCTTCTCCATCAGCAAATACTCTTGAGTATGTATTAATGAACTTTAAGTACCCAGGATTCTTTTTAATAAACTCATAAAAAGTTTTATAGTGCTTCTTACAGTAATCAACCAGCCATTCAGCATCTTGTGGATAAATTATAGCATCTAGGTTTAATAATTCAGCATTATGCTTTTTAGCTAATTTGAATGATAAGGTTGTTTTACCAGATGCTGGATAGCCTAATATAAAACACACATTGAACCCTTTACCACGGTCAAATCTATCAAAGTTTACATATATATCATCATCACTAAAAAATAATGGATGATCTATCTCTGATTTAAGCAAGCTCATTATTAATCATCCTCGTCTTTAGACTTACTAATAGCTTCACCATGTTTCACTACCATAGTATATCCAAGCTTTTCTTTTTCACGGATAAGTTTTTGTTTAATCTTCATAAGATTACGAATCTTTTCTAATTGGTTCTTTTCTTCGGCATCTTTAAGATAACGATTACACATATTGATTTCGATATCTAATTCATCCATAAGCTTTCTACGTTCATCAGCAGATGCTTGACGTCTAGTAACCCACCATCCGAATAAACCAATTACAGATAAAGTCGGAGCAACCATATATAGCACACCAGTAGTGATAGCTAGTTTAATAATAGTAGACGCTTTAGGGATAAACTTATCAGCAATAACTTCTTCCCTAGCATTATCTTCTGTGTCTTTAGTTACAGCAGACATTAAGTTCTTAATAGCTGCATCAAAAGTACGACTAGCCATCTTTTCATTATCAGATAACTCAGTAAGTTTCTTATCTAGTTTTACACCAATAGCTTTAACTGTATCTAAGAAACTCATTTCCATATGTACTTTTTCTACAGTATCTAGATTAGCCTTACTAGGTGTAGTAAAGATACCTTTTATATCGCATTCCAAAGCATAATATAGTTCACCTAATACATAGAGATATTCTTTCATATCACGGCGTTCTAATTCCTCTACATAACCTCTGAAGATAACTACTAATTGATTATAATCATATCCTTCTTGGAATGAAGCGATTTTAGTTACAACCAAATCAAAGATTTCTTTACGTACATAATCAGATAATACTAAGCTTTTAGATAGAATCATAGCAAAGTCTTCAGGTCTATTAGAGCTCAATACAAACTCTTTATAGTTATACCCTGTCTCTGAATCCATTTTCAAAGCTCTCCATGTACGATGCACATTACTACGTAGTAGCTCATTACCACCGTCATCATAGAAGTCTTTATCAATATGATCAGTATCTTCTTCTGTAGCTTCAGTGACTACGGAAGAATGCTTGATAATCTTTCTAAAGCTTTCTTGTAATACATTATCAGTATCTCTAACGAAGAAGTATCCAGTAATAGCTTCTAGTACAGCATATCTATCATAATCACAGTTATACTTATCTAATAGATAGAAATAGTTTTCTAGAGTAATCTTATACTTATCTTCAATAGGAAGTTTATAAGTATCAATCAACTCAGCAAACTTAATAGCATATACTTTAGATTGTACTTCATTGAATACATTCTCAGAGATAAGCTTATCTGTATTGAAACGTTTATTAATCATTGTATGATTCTTAATAACTCGGTCATATGTACATAGAGCATTAGCCTCGTTAAGAATCTTTTCTACAGCATGGATATAAGCATTCTTTTGATGCTTAGTAAGTTCAGTACTTTCATTGATTGCATCCGTACGGTTAGCAAGAATATTCTTCATACTTCTACGGATACGTTCAGGATCTTGTACTCGACGTACACCTTCTAATACTCGGCCAAAGTATTTCTTTACATGTACAGGATTATTAATCTCTAATGCATCAAGATATAAACCAATAGATTTAGCTACTGATTCATCTAAGTTAGCATCCAAGTTTAAATGGTTCTCGATTGCAATTTTCAAATTTTCCTCTGTAGGATTTCTCCTGGCTTTCTCATAAGCATAAGCCATGATAACCCCACTAGGTTTACGCTTACTTTCTAAGTATGCTTTACGTTGTCTTAGTCGTCTTAGCATTTTTACGTTTTACCCTCACTTTCTATGAATAATTGATGATTATATATAGGTTCTCTAATTAATTTACCCAGAATGCACTTATAAGGGAAACATATAGTTAATTTTAATCCCATAAGAAGAATCGGAGGTACTATATAGATGTCCATTAAAAACATCCCATACATTATCCACGAAGCTCCTATGGCTATCGCATCTTCTGAAATTGTGTCTGAGAATAATGGTAAGATCATTGCTCAAACTATTTTACAAGACTTAGGTGTACAAAACCGTAATAGACGTATTTACTTACCTAATGACTTATTGCCAGAATTGCGTGCTAGTCGTGCTATGGAGCTTCTTGAAACTGGTAATCTTAAAGGTGAATTAGGTCACCCTATGAGCCAAGAGTTATCCCGTCAACAAACTATCGACCCAGTATTAGTTTGCTGTAAATATCTTAAACTCTGGAACGAAGGTAATCTTATTAAAGCTCACGTTACTGGTACTAATAACCAATACGGTGATTACTTTAATAGAGACCTTATGGATGGAGAAAAACCATCTTTCAGTTTACGTGCTCTAGGCACTATGCAAGTTAATGGTGGTAAGTCTTATGTAAAAAATATTAAAGTTATCACTTGGGACCGAGTAATCTATCCTTCCCATAAAGTAGCTTATGTAGAAAAACTTATTACTGAATCTGCTGATGTAGATACAACTTCTATAAATAGTAACCAAGTTATAGTAGAAGAATCTTACCAAGGTTCTATTATCCCTATTACTAACTGCCCACAAGTTAAAGACTTCATTAAAACTGAATCTGCTAACTTAGATATCATGGCAGAAGCATTTGGTATTAGCTCTTATGATAGCGTTGCTGTTACCAAAGAGGGTACAATCCAAATGTTTAACCAAGATGGTTCTACATTGGTTATGAAACCTGAAGACTACATCTTAAAAGAAATTAGATCTTACGCTGAAAAGAATTTCTAAGAAAAAATAAAAAAGAATCTAGGTAGAGTCAATGACTCTACCTAGGTTTTACTATCAAAGCTATTTTATTTGGAGTTACAAATCTCCAACCCATAGGCCAGTAATTGTCATAGACTTCACCATAGTACTCAAAGAGTTTATGGGATGGTATGTATATGCCATTACGCCTTACTGGTAAATCACCAAATTCTTTTAACCCTGTATAGAGATCACAGTCTCTAGGGATATTAGTCATATCACCTAGCATTACATAGTTCAAATATATAGGGTATGTAGCAGGATTTCTGTAGACAAAGTTCTTATGATCAGAATACTCGTCTACGTAATAAGTCTTTATAAAGTCTACATCTATTTGGTAACCTAATAGTTTAGTTAACTCATCTAATCTATTAAGCATAAATGTACCAGTTCTATATTCATTCTCTGCTTCACATTTATCAACTAATCTATTCTGGAAATGTAATTGATAAATGTCTAGAGCCTGTTCACAGTGAGATAACTCATGTAAAGTAATCTCAGTGACTCTAGTTATATACCGTTCTATAGTATCTTCATCTTCACCATATTTGAATATGGTTGGTAAACTTACACTGATCTTGCCAAATACTGATGTATTTGCATATGCATCAGGATCTTCTCGTAATGGAGTATCTAGAACATGTAATGTAGTGTATGGGTGGGATGGATTAATAATCCCGTTGTACTTAAGATAAACTTTAATAGCAGCTTTCCTCATTAATCTAGAGGCCACTTCATAAGAAATACGCATAATATCTATCACCTCAACATTATGATATATAACCAAAATAACCCTTAAAGGAGGCAAATAGGCATGGCATATAATAGAATGACAGACGTCATTAATAAGATCGAACGACGTCTAGGTACAAAGCCATTAGGATTACCACCTGAACTAGCTAAAGATAAATGGGCTAGTGAAGTAATCATTCCAGATACACTATCTACATTTAGTAGATATTTCCCTCATATGATTAGAGTCTTGTTAACTAAAGAAGATCAACGTGGAGACTATTATCTTCTTGATAGACATATTCCAGAGAACTATGAAATTCTTGGCGTTAAAGATCTTATGTGGGAAGATTTGGATACTACAAGAACTGGTGTACAGCAATATGGTACATACGTTATGTCAGCTAAAGCATTAAGCTTTGATGATATGATGCTATCTCAACAATATTCAAACATTGCATCATTGTTTAATAATAACGTATACGTTGAATATATTCCGCCTAATATGGTTCGTGTAACTATGAATATGGCAGGCCAAGTATCTAATATCCTAGATCAAATGACTCTAGGTGTATTCGTTAAGCATCCATCTAACCTAATGACTATTGAACCAACTAAGATGGAAACATTTGAACGATTGGCTACAGCTGATGTAGCAACTTGGTTATTTGAATACTTAAAACACTTTGATGGTATTGAGACTGTATTTGCCAATATCGATCTTAAGTTATCTTCTCTTGAACAACAAGCATCAAGACGTGAAGAGATTGTACAGTTCTTACAAGAAAACTATGTTAACCCAGCAAATGGCAATCAACCAATTATGTACACAGTATAATAGAAAAAATTCCACTATGAGGAAATTCCTCATAGTGGATATTTCTTTGTTTATAATGAGATATTATTAGTTCCAAGTAAACCAGTTGTGCCCATATACTTAGCCATAGTACTAGCATGTAATAATGGATTGTATGTAGATAAGAATCTTTTAAACCCTTTGATGCGGTTTATAGTTACATTGAATGAATCTTCAGAAGACTCATTAAATACAAAACTTACACCAGCATAGAATGAACCAGTCTTCTTATTATCAATAACCACAGGTACACAGTATAATGACGCACCCCTATAGTCTTTCATGAGCATAGGTCTTACTGTATTAGAATTGCATCTTAAATCATAAGATACACCATCTTTACCACGTACATAGTCAAATGGTGAACCCTCTGCATTTACATCACAGACTTCAAGAATAGTATCTATTAATTCACAGAACTCATCATAGTTTTCCCAAGTCAAATCTATAGATACATTACTATTACCACGTTGTGTTAAAGACATATAGTATTTATACCTAAGATTCGTGGTTATCTTATTACCACTATTAACTATAGTATACTCATTATGTAATGGGCTAAACTTAGTATTACCATTTCTTAGTGTTGTAGTATTGAATGCTACAGTAATCTTCATAATCAGATTATTACCAAAATCAAATACTTCCTCGCTTATCTTAGTATATGATTCAAAATTTTCCATAGTGCTTCCTCCAAGAAAAATTAACCGTCATAAGATAGTTAAAGTCCTTGTAGAAGACAAAAAATAAAGACGGGATTGGTTACCCGTCTTTATAAATTAAGCTGAAGCTTTGTCAGTTTCAACCTCTATCTTACTAGTGTAAGGTAGTTCCAAAGTGTAGGTGTTTGCTTGTTCATCCACCTGTTTCAATACCAACAAGCCATCTTTTGATGCTTTTGCATCATAATATAACGGCTTGCCAGCCTTAGATGCGAGTGCTAAGATATTTTCTTTTATCTTAGCATTTTTGAATCCTTTTTCGATTACAACCCTAAGTTTCTTAGGGATGGAATCATAATTGACTACTTTGGATAATTCTGGATCAACCTTTTTGGCAGCTTGCTTTTCTTTTTCTGCTTTATTTTTAGGTTTATCCTTTCTCTTTGGCTCAGCTGTATCAGTAGCAGCATTTAGTACCTTGTCGGCGTATTTAACACCATTAAATACCATCAGCTGTTTCAACTGACCCGCATCAGCCAATATTTCAAACATAGGCTTAGCCAGGCCTAATGTATCCTTATTTTCAGATACATATTTTGAAACCTTTAATGCTAACACGGACCCGAGTACTGTATCATATTCTTTTACCTTTTCGGTATTAAGAAATAATACAATAGTTGTTTGACGGATAAGTTCATCCATTTCGATCCTAGCTGGATCTTTATCGATTAGATTATCGATAAATTCTTTATCGATAATTTGCTCGAATAACCACGTAGAGCTTTCACAAATATTACCCATTTGCTGGGTGAATAGTTTTTCCACTAACTCTGCTTCTTTTTCAGCAGAGCCATTGGCTAAACCTTTAGCTACTACACTAACGTTGAACTTATCCATTAAATTTAATTCTTTCATGGTATATTCCTCCTTATATAAATTAATTAATTAACTACCATAGAATTACAGTTATATTATACAACTGAAATTTCTTTAATAACGAAAAATCCCATATAGGCAATGCCTATATGGGAGTCCTTTATTTATCTTTATCTTTCTTATATACGCTATTTATATCGAATGTATCCCGATAGTCTATAAACATACGGTTTGCTTCATATTGAGCTTTGACATTCTCACGAATCAACTCAAGTTCTTCAGCTTTATTATTCAATGTATTAAAATCTAGTTGGATTTCTTTACAATCTGAAGCATATTTCTTAAATATAGGTTTCTTAGCCCTATAATACTGTCTAGTAGATGTAAATCCAGTATCTACGAACTCAATATAGTCAGTATCATCATTTCTGGTTCTACCTAGAGTCTGTCTAGCTAATACTTCAGACTTAAATGGTTCATTTAAGACAAATGTAGCCTTAAGTCCACGTATATCTAAAGCAGCACCAGCAGACTTAGTTGTAGAGAGAATGATAGTCTTAGATAAAGCTATTTGTTTCTCTGCTTGTGTATATGTGGAAGTGAATATACCCACATCACCACGATACTCTGGATAGTTTTCTTCTATCCAGACTTTAATCTCTTCGATAGCTTGATTAGTTCCAATATACACTAAGACTTTACCACCTATACGAAGAATCTTATCCATCATAACAAGCATAATCTTTCTAAATTCTTCAGTATTGACTAATGAGTTCATATACTTATTACGATCTAACCCATACATGTAATTATAACAGTTAGCTCTCATTTGTGGAGTCGGTCTACTATTATATAGTATAGCATGATATCTTGTATGTGGATCATTATCAGCATCAAACAAGTCTATCTTAGGTACATTCTTAAAGTATAGCTTATAGATGGTATTCTCATCACTATTACTCCGTATAGGTGTAGCAGTAAGATACAAAGTCTTCTTTGTATTTGTAGCATAGTCTATACTAGCAATATTCTCAAAGTTAAGATGTGCTTCATCGAATACTTTCATATATACATTAAGCTTCTTGAATAGTTCACCTATAGAATCCCATCCAAATCGTTCACCAAAATTCTTTAGTGTAGAATGGGTTACCATAAATGCTTTATACTTAGACAGGTCAGTAAATCCTTTAAGAATCTTGTGTATAGCAGCTGCACCAGTGATTATCAGTACCTCCCTAATGTCGGTATTGGTATATTCTGCTACACAGTTTTGCCACTGCTCTAACCATGCCTTATTTGAGGCAATTACGCATATCTTTACATTCCAATATGCCATAGCTGCTATAGTTACATAAGTCTTACCAGCACCAGTATTTAAGTTTACTGATAACTGTGTCCTATTACTATTAGCCATATATTCACCCTTAGCTAGAATGAATCTTAGAGCCTCTTTTTGTACATCATCTCTAGGCATATACTTAATAGTGGTCATAGTAGTCTGCTCATATGGATCACTATTATACTCACGTTCCATTTCTACACCTAAAGTCCTAGCTATAAATCCTGTATCTACCCCTCTAGGGAGATACATAAGTCTCTTTTCTTCATCAAACCTAACTCCTACGTATTTATATGTATGAGTTAAAGGATCGAAGATAGTAAAGTACTTTTCTAATCCAGGTACTTTACCTGGAGTATAATCAGTAACTACTATACAAGTATTTCGTATTATAGCTCTCATAATACCTCCTTTAAAGAGAATACAGTATGGGAATAGCTCCCATACTGTATAGTTTCTTTAGTCTTCAACTTTAACAAACATGCTTTTGACTTCTTTCTTAGTATCATCTATAGACAAGTCTCTAGCTTCTTGATTTAAGAACTCTTGAGGGTTAAGCATGTAATAGTAATCTATAGAAGATGGAGTTTCTTTTAAGAATGTATTAGGATTCTTCAATGTATCCTTAATACGTTCATATGCCAAGGAGATAATCAATGATGGATTTTCTCTCAATGCTGTACTTAATGCAAGTAATTGATACTTGGCTTCAGGATAAGACCAATCAGGTTTACCCATAATATCATCAGCCGCTCTAACTAAGTTAGCAATGATAACCTCAGTATGTACACTCATTACATTAAGACCACCCTCGATGATGGTAGCATTAAACTTAGTAATGATTTCAGGTAATGTAAACTTAGGAGTTATGCTTGCAATATTGATAATACGTTGAGCTTGTTCCATTGTTTTAGCTAATTCGTTATTTTGAATACGCATAAAGAATAATGGAGTCTCTTCGTTCAATAATGGCTTAGCATTCTTCTTAGCCACATGTAATCGTACATCGAAATATTCACTATCATCATCAGGTATACTAGAGTTAACCATTCTACCAAAGATATCACCAAGATAGAACTTAGATACATGGTCTATATCAATCTCTTCACTACCATCTTCATCGATGATCATGAACTTATCGATATACTCATTCAAGATATCAGTATCTTCACGTTCTTCACGGATAGAATCATATTCTTCATCTGTAGTATCTTCAGAGATACTATCTTTATAAATACGAATCTTGACTTTAGATAGATCTACTTCTTCTTTAGGAAGAATACGGTTATCAAAGATAGTAAAGTACTTTTGGAACTTAGCAGGCCATTCAATAGTTTGAAGCTTAACTTCAAGAAGATGCTTAGCTGATAATAGTACTTGAGTAAACTCTCTACTGATAAGTTCTGCAGCGAATTTACCAATATTGATATTATTATTAGTATGAGCTAACTTACCATAGCAACGATAGCAAATACCATGACCATGTACAGCAGATGCACATGTAGCTGGACTATATAGATATACAGTTTTACCCTTGAGGTCTTTCCAGCTATCTTCCGTAATAAGTACATCAAAACCATTAGGCTCTAAACGACACCATCTGTCTATATACTTATCGAAGAAGACTTTATTATCAAACGTAATAGGAATTAAGTTTTGAGTATCACATTTGAAGTTCTTATCTTCATGGAGATAGCTTTCTTGAGCTAATAGACCAAGAAGACGTGCAAAGTAACCTGCATCACCAACGTTATCTTTAGCTAAGATTTGTGCAATACGTCCACCAGCAGATTCAATGAAATATGATATATTATTATTTACACCACCAGTGATAAAGCTATTGGAGATAATGTATGGATATACACCACCCTCACCATCTGGTTTAGCACCAATGAACCCCATAAACTCTCTCAACTGTTTAAGGTTGATAGTTTCTTTTGCTCTAAATGCATTAGCATAGATATGGTCATATCCAATATACTTCTTAGAGTTCTTTACATAATCCTGAATCTTATCAATCAACTTATTACCATAAGACTTAGATTCAGATAAAGTTACATCATCTAAGTTAGGATAGATAAGCTCTCTATATTCAGGAATATTCTTAAGCATCATAACTTCGTCATGTAAGTTTACACTATTAACGAAGAATGGTGCGAATTGGTCCACGAAACTAATATTGAATATCATATCAGCAATAGCTTGATTCAAAGTTTTCAATGGAATAATTTCTCTATATGGACCAATGATAAGTTTATTAATATAGCTTTCGATAGCTCTACCAGGAATACAGTTATCGAAGAATAAGTGTTCTGGTTTAATAGTATCACCGACTTTAACGATAATATTCCAGAAGATCATATTAATCATATAGTGTGCAAAAGTAAGCTTAATAACTTTACCACCAATACGCACACCAATCTTTTTAGTTCTCACTAATTCAGATTCAATCATATCTTTCAAGATATTTAGAATGCTTTGGTAATGAGATTCCCAATTATATATATTAATCTTTTCTACGTCTATAACTATATCTTTACCTAAGACATAGTCAGCATAGATACCGTAATTAGCTAGGTTATTCATAAACGCTCCTCCTTATAAAATAAACCATGTATATTACTACTACTATAATATACATTTATATGTCCGGAACGTTGTTGATTTTTATAGGCAAAATACCCACTATAGAGCAGTGCCCTATAGTGGATACTTTGTGATTATTTTTTATTAGGTAATGCTTTAACTTTGGACGCAGATTTGATGAATTCACGTTGTCCAACTTTAGCAAGTTTAACTGCTGCATTGTGGTATTTTTGAACAATCTTAGCAATAAGTTGACGTTCTTTAACACGGTTAAGAACCAATTTAGTCCACAATGGATCTTTTTTGTCTTTAGCCAATTGATAAGCAGCGATTTTTACACGGCGAGCCATATCATCTTGACGGGACAAACGAACCATAGTCTTTTTGTTAAGAACTGCTTTTTCCAATAAAGCTTCAGCTTCAGCGGATTCAACGAATTCTTTACGAGCTTCGTCATCCAATTTAGCAAGCTCAGTGTACAAGTAAGATGCTGCAGTAGCTTCAACTACGCTTTGTGCTGTGTCTTCAAGTACAGGAGCGTCTTCTAACATAATGTCGTCATCAAAAAACATGAGATAATCCTCCTTAATATTAAGAATTGATTTAAAAGAAAAATATTTTTCTTGGATTTATATGGTTTTGGTAACCACGATTACTGTATTGTTATAGCTATAGCTAGCAATCTGGTTTAAAAATACAAAAATACATAGCTTAAAACACCAAACTAACCAGGAGGTATGAGCTATGAAACTAGATTTGAATGTGATTAAGAAATACAAAGAGGAAATGACTACGTTATTACGTATGCAATTCCCGACATTAACTATAGACGAAATACAGTTCTTTATTGAAGATGCTATTGAACGGAAGTTTAATAATCCAGATGTACGTATAGATAATAACTATAAGGATATTGTAGTTGACTTACAGTTAACTGATTTAGTTAATAAGATAGAGACAGATAAACCTATATTAGTTCCTAATGGGTGTTTATTTAAACAACACGAAGAAGGGTTCACTCCATTCTACAGACTATTAGAGTCTTATGTAACTAAACGTAAAGCTTATAAGAAGAAGATGTTTGAATACCCTAAGGGTTCAGATGAATTCAATAAGTATAATCTATTACAGTTATTAGCTAAACGTGATGGTAATGCTACATATGGTGATATTGGTTCACCAGCATCTGCATCATATAACTTATACGTTGCAGTTGGGACTACGGCTACAGGTCGTATGCTTATTACTCATGCTATTAGTCTATTTGAACAAATCTTCACTAATAATCTTAAGTTCCAGAATATAGATGAAGCTGTAGTATTCTTGAATAGAATCATTAAAGAACCATCTCATATCTATAGTAGAGAACTAGGGTTATCTAGAGATATACCTATAGAAGAAGTCTATAAGAAAGTTATAGAATCTTGTGGTGTATGGGTTAATGATACAGAAGAGCATTTCAGTAAGTATAGTGATATCATTTGGAATATCTTAATGCATCAATCTCAAGAAGTACTTAATAAGATATATTATAAGAATAACTTATATAGGCTTGTAGTTGATTCATCTCATGTACAAGACTTAGTTAAGAATATCTTTAGTGGTATTAATGAACCATTTATGAATCCTAATGAACCACCAGAGAATATAGTTGAAAGTCTAAATAAGCTTACAGCTATATTTATGGAATGGTGTTATATGAGATATATTGTATCTGATAAGTTTGAAAGATGCTCTACTATGACTAGAGATATCGTATTACTTACAGATACAGACTCTTCTGTAATTAGTACAGATAAATGGATTCATCTTGTAGATGATATCTTAGTAGACCATGATTGTGTATTAGTCAATGACCTCAAGGAAGTTATAACTAAAGAGAGAAAAGAGTTATACAACTTCTATACTGATGAAATTGAAGAAGTCGAAGAAGAGACTAAGATCACTGAGGGTTATGATGCAGTACGTATATCTAGTGTAAATATCTTATGCTATATCGTAAGTAAGATTCTTAAATCTCATTTTCATCTTATTGCTGAGCAATATAATACTTTGACACCATATAAGGTATGTCTTATTGACATGAAGAATGAGTTCTTATTTAAACGTGCATTACTTACACCAGCTAAGAAGAACTACGCTACAATTCAAGAGCTTCAAGAGGGTAATATAGTACCTAAGAACAAGCAAATGGATATTAAAGGTCTTCCAATCAATAAATCTGTATTCAAAGACAGTATTAAAGATGAGCTTCAAGGAATACTTAGAGAGAAAGTATTGCTTAAACCTGAAGTAGACCAATTAGAAGTTATTGGTTTATTAGCTAAGATTGAAAAGAATATCCATGATAGTATCAAGTCTGGAGAGAAAGACTATTACAAACCAGTATCTGTAAAATCTATATCTTCATATGCAGACCCTATGAGAATACAAGGTATTAAAGCAGCTATTGCTTATAATGAAGCTATTCGTGATGAGGGTACCGAACCAATAGATTTAGATAGCAGAAACTATTTAGAAATACTTAAAGTTAATATTAGAGAGAAAAACATTGGTGAATTACAGCAGTCTAATCCTGCGGTATATGAAAGACTTATTAAGTTCTTTGATAATAATAGAGCAACGTATAAGGGAGAGATACTTGCCGTTGCAGTACCAGCAGATGAACACTTACCAAGCTGGGTATTAGACTATGCTGATTATTTTGAAATCATCAATACCAATATCAAGAACTTCCCATTAGAGTCTATTGGTATAACTAGATTCGAAAAGGAAAATGTAAACTATACTAATATTATAACTATTTAAAGGAAACTATGTTGTATGGCAAATTTATCTAGAATAGACGATTTGATATATTTCATTGCAGATTGTGGCAAGTTTGAATATGCTCAGACTATAAATGAGGGATGGAAAACTTGTAAAGATGACAAGTTTGATAAACTTGAGTATCTTATGAGTGTATATCGATCAGCTAAAGCATCTGCTTGGTTTAAAAGCCAACGGTATTCTGCAAAAGTGACGTTTGTTGGGTTATTCCGTAATTTTATGAATATACTAGACCCTAGAAGTAAAGAGTTTGAAGAAATCAATAAAGAATACTTCAAAGCTATTAATGTGCAGAAGACTACTATTTCACAAATCAATGGATTGCTCAACGGTAATAAACGTAAAAGAATGTAAAATATACCCAGTATAGTCATTGACTATACTGGGATATCTTTTGTTAAAATTTAGGGTCAGTAAGTACATCCCCATCTAATGTCATAGTTAAAGAGAATAATGCTTGAATACATTCATTAGTATTAGCTATTACTGCTTTACAGCCTAAGTCAATAAAATGGACATTAGACTCTAATTGCTTTTTAAGTTCAGCATTAGCTTCATCTGTGAATATGCCTTTGATGGTTACCATATCACCATCATAGTCACCACCAATAGATTCCAAATAAGCATTACAGATATTCATTGTATCAATAAACTTATTTGCAGTATTAGTACCAATGTATTCATCACGAATCTTAGGATAGTTCTTATAGAATTTACCATCAAATTCTATACTTTCAGTTTCAATAGTAGATGATAGTTTACATTTAGTAGAGAACTGGTTATAGAATGTATCAATAGGGAAACGTGATATAAGAATCATTTTATCTTTTATAGCTTCTGTAGCAGCCATAAAGATTACATCACACCAAGTTAGTTTACGTTGAAGCTCTTTTGCTACACCAGAATCTTTATCTTCAGCAATATCTTCTACACGTTTAAACCTGGCTTTAAATTTCATGTATAAGGTTTTACCCTTATAGCCAATACGTTCCATTTCCTTAGGACTAATAGGTGCTTCTATTGGTCTAAATCTATCAGAATAACCATGAATGAAACGGTCTAGTTCTTTCTTAAGAATTAGATCATTGAAATAAGTTTGCCAATCATCTATTCTAGGATATAAGACTTCACCCTTGGAACCAATACATTCGTATACAGTACGTCCAGCAAATTGCTCTTCAAAGAATCTTCTCATATGGAATAATACAAATGGGAAGAAGTTAGCAGCTGCTGAAGTCATTGGTAATACTGAGTATTCTAGATCGGCTTCGATATCTTCAAGATTTTCGACTTTAAGATTTGGAGAAGACATAACTAAACGTGTAGCATAGTCTGTAGTCTTACTAATATTAGTACGACGTAATACACCAAACTTACCAGGAATACCACCATTAGGATTAGATTCTGTACCAGAGCCAAACCAGTTATAGACTTCTAATAGTAGGTCTTGTATACGACCCTTATTAGCATCACCAATATTAATACCATAGTATTTGGATTCTTCTAAAGACTTAGCTGATACTAATACGTTTTGGTATAGCTTATTAATATCACCAACTGAGACTTTACCACCATCACTTTTAACGTCACGGTAGTATGGTGGAATGATTAATAGCTTAGTAATGAAGAAGTTCTTACGGTTACGTTCTAAGAACTTGATAAAACGACTACGTTTAGTAGAGCCAGTTTCTCTAAACCTAACCTTGTCTATATTCTTATATAAGAAGTCTAAACCAGTTTCACCATTCTCATCTTCAACAAATTGACCATCTGAATCTATTTTAAAGAACTTAGTGCCTTTGACGATTTCTTTTAGTTTACGGTCAATCTTGCCCCAGATCTTATATACTAATGGTGCTAAGAATCTACCATGTAAATCTATATATGCAAATGTACCAGCACGTGTTTGTTTAGTAATACCAAAGATGATATTAGATAGCAATCCATCATCAGTTGGATTACCATTCACATCAAAAAATATAGGATTCGTTATAGGTTGTAGATTATTCTTCTTGACGAAGTCATCCATATCTAATAAAGAGACCTCTAAATGATCTCCTCTAAGTTTATCTGCCATATTCTTATAACCTCCGTAGTTATTAATATGTAGAAATCCCATAGTCCTATATGTGGGCTATGGGAATTTACACATCTAAACTCTACTGAAAACCATTTGTATTTCAGTTGGCTTATGACATACACAGGAAATTGCAATATTCGTGTTATGGTGATTTATTACCTTCCCATTGTAATCTGTTTCAATGCTTTTAAACGCATCGATATTTGATTTATTACCAAATATAGTAACTGCTACACTATCTTCACATAAGTCAGACTTGACAATTTTATTACCAAGACACCCATATGGTGCTAGCATAAAGTATAAGATATTATTCTCGGTAAATAGACGACAAAATGTAGATAATGCATCTGTTTCTCCCATAATAAATTTAGATGAAAACTCTAGTAAGTCCATTTATGTCTCCGAAAATATCAATTAAAAAATAGAATCATAGACAGCTAACTCAGCATGTCTAATATGACACTGTTGATGGTGTCTCTTATTATAGTATTTATCTCTTCCGATAGCTTTATATGAACAGCATTCTTTACACATTTGATTTGTACATACTACACATTCATCTTTAGACCTATCATAGATATAGTTAGCTTCGAAAGAGTTATATATTTCAGGTATACGATTATACTCTAATAGATCAGCTTCTACAGTATCAGTATAGATACCTTCATAGATAGCACAACAGGTGGTTATTCTTCCTGATGGGCTAACTGCTAGCATATTACCATAGTTACATATCACAGTTGGGTCTTGTTTGCTATAGTAATCATGTAGATTATATAAATCAATATCAGTATCTTTTACATAGTTAAGTGTATCAGTAAGACTCTTTCTAAAAGTATCCACAACTAGTGGAATGGTATAAGAATTATAATTACGTATAAAGTAGTATTCAATATTCTTATATCCTAATTTATATAGAGCATCGAAAGTCTCTTTCATATTATACACTTTTTCTGTAATAGCATATCTAATAATGATATCATTAGCAAATCCAGATTCACTTAGTTTCTTAAGAGAGTCTAATGTATTAGATGGTTTATTACCCTTAAGTCTTCTATAAGAATCTTCACCATCATATGAAATACTAATGGTTCTATTCTCACCCTGAGTTGCTATTAGGAAATCTCTTATAATCTCAAAGTTAGTACCATTGCTATATAACCGCCAATCTATTGTAGTGTCTTTATATCTAGTGATTCTCTTTAAGACTCTTATAGCTTTCATAACTAATGGCAATCTATCAAGTGTAAATAATTCCCCAGAGTTCAGTCCTATAGTTAGCTTATCTGAAATATTTATATTCTTAAGCATTTCTAATAGGTCATCCCATCTGGAGAATCTTTCACCACTGTTTGTATCACCATATAAGAAGCAATAGCTACAAGCCATATTACAGTCTTTATTCAGAATCAATTCTAAGTTTGATAGAGTAAAATCATCTAAGGTATTAATTGCTTTCTTAGGTATAGTATACATTAGATGAGACCTTCTTCCATCATTTGTTCATTAAGATCATCAGCTTCGTCTCTAGTTAATCCTTCGAAACCAGGGATATGGTGACCATTCTCTCTGGCTATATCCATCTCTAGTAGCTGTCTACCAGTGTATTTATTCTTATTAAAGCTTTGCTTTTTAGCTTTGGCTTTAATATCATCTTCTTTTTGTTTCTTCTTAGCAGCTACACGTTCTTGGTACTTAAAGTATCGTAGGGCTACCATATACCATACAGGAGCATTCATAATCTCCATGATAGTTATTCGCCCACGATACTCATAAGATAACCTATTGACTTGGTCTAGGAGTTCAAAACTTGTACTAGCCGATGTCGTATAAAAACCAATTGTTGAGCTGGAGCCTCAGCAGCTTGGATTTCATCACCACATTCAGGGCATGTAGCCGCTGGCATTTGGTAAGAAATATCAATGGAATCAGCATACTTATCAGCATACTCACCAATACGGTCACTGATATCGTTTAAGTCAATATCACTTAATGTATTGAAGATTTTGTATAGAGAAGCAATACGATATTTATATGTCTTAACTACATCATTCTTATCTGTACGGAAAGCAATAGGAATCAATGCTTCTTTTTCTTCATCAATACGATATAAGGATTTAATAGTAGCAGCCATACCTACGAAAGTATCATACTTTTCAGTCATAGCTTTATCTACAAAGTTAATTTCAAATAGGATATTGTATAATGTGATAGGGCCTACACCGATAGCATATTTATCAGAGACTTCCATTAAGTCTTCTTCTAAAGTACAATCTACAGATGGGTCTTTTTGGTAAAGCTTATCGAATAGCTCTTTATCTTTATCAGAACCGAATTTAACCATTTCCATGATTTCACGTTTCTCGGCAAAGATATTATCACATTTAGTATTTTGGCATTGGAAGCCAATGATATTAGCATTTTGGAAGCATGCTTTATATACAGCGAAGTATAAGTGGTCAATATCAGCATAGTGAATTTTCTTACACCAGTTTTCAAAAGACCCAGCATTACATTTAGGATGCAAGTGTTTCCAAATCAATTCAAATTGAGCACGTGCAGCTTCAACGTTATTACGTCCTTCTTCTGTATTAATTAAGTTTTGGATTTCAATAGCGGACAATGGAGAAACAGATACAGAAATACCAGTATACGGTAATACCCAAGTGTAGTATGGAGTTTCTTCAGCTTGTTTACTTAAGATATTACTTGCTGGCATAGTAGATTTAAGAATCTTGAATTTAGATAAGTCAGTTTTTGCTTTATTAGGAACTAGCATAGTACGTAATTGGTCTTTGAACGTAGCCATACGTTTGTTTAATCGTTCTTCACGTTCTTTTTCTTCAATTTCACGCATTTCATCTGCTAGACCTAAGTCATTAATAATATCATCATCAATGATATCTAATTCTTTATCATCATCTTCTGGATCAACTACAGTTTGTTCTGGTACTGTAGGTTGGTCTAATAGTTCAGCTTCAATATCATCTACAGTTTCTTCTTTAACTGTAGCTGGAGTTTCTACTGTTTTAGTTTCAACTTTCTTAGCTGGAGATTTCTTACGTGCTTCTGCTAAAGCAATAGCATTACGTTCTTCGATTTCTTCTTTAGTAAGAGCTTCATCAGGATTTACTTCAGCATTCTTATCATAAGTAGAAACTACACGTACATCTCCACCTTCGATTTCTTTACGTTCTTCATATTCATCAGCCATACGTTGAACTTCTTCGATAGCTGGACCGAAACGGCGTTGGAATGCTCGACGAGTTTGTTCATCGAAATCATTCATTTTCTTTTCGTATTCTTTTTCAGCAAAGTTTTCATTTTCATACTTAGCTACATCTTCGATTGCTACTTCTTTAATAGCATCTTCTGTAGGATTACCTAAGTTGTATAGTGGGTTATCACGAATACTTGTAGGTTTTTCTTCTTCTACAGGTTGTGGTGTTACAGGTGTATCTTCAGCTGGTGTTTCTACAGCATTATTATTTTCTTCTGCAGATACATTAGCTTCAGCTTGCAAATCAGATAAGGAAAGAGTTTTCTTTTCCATCTAATAGTCCTCCTTAATTATAATTGGAAATATCTTTTAAAGTAAGGTTATCCTTATTAAAAACTAGATTGACAGAAGATGTGTCAATAGTCATTCTAATAAGTAATACATTTACGTTGATAAATGAGCAGTCTACTGTAATAGAAGACATAGGAGCAAGATAAGTTTGTATTTGATTCTTAGCTGTATCTTCTAGTTCATGTAGTCTATCACTATTTATAAACTTATATCTACTATACAAACCAATACCACAGTCTGGATTGTTTTGTAATGTACCAGGTTCTAATAAGAATAATCTAATAATATCTACAGCTATAGCTCTAGCATTAGTATATTCTGTTGGTTTATTAAATGAATCTACTGATAAAGCATATTCTTTAATCTTAGATGATGTCTTATATTTATTAGTATCCATAATGCCTCCTTTCGGCTTATTTGGGTAGCTTTAAGCATCTTATTATAAAGTTAGCCCTGTGAAAACATACATGTAAACTGCCCTAAAGGAGGTACATATGGCAACGAAAAGATTCAAATGTCCTTTCTGTGAGAAACGTCTAGAACGTGAACCATTGGTAAGACATATACAAAATAAACACCAAGAACTAATCCCTGAGGGTTACTCTGCTGCTAGAATTGTATTCAATACAATTAATAAGAAGTCTAAAGGAACTTGTGTTATCTGTAAGAATGAAACACAATGGAATGAAAAGACTTGGAGATATAATAAGTATTGTAGTGAGAAATGTAAGAAAGAGATGCGTAAACGTGCTTTAGAGAATATGCATAAAGTATATGGAAGATATACATTCATGCATGACCCAGAGCACCAAGAAAAGATGTTAGCTAATAGACGTATATCTGGCACTTACAAATATTCTGATGGTACTATGTTTACTTATACTGGTACATATGAGAAACGTGCTATTGAATTCATGGATAAAGTTCTACATATCCCTAGTGATGATATTATGATGCCTGGTCCAACTATCCAATATGTAGACCAAAACGGTGTTACACGAAATTGGATTACGGATATATATTATATACCATATAACCTCATAATCGAAGTCAAAGATGGAGGTGATCATCCTAACACAAGAAGCATGCCTGAGTATAGAGCTAAACAAAAAGCCAAAGAGTTTAATATTATCACTCTAGACAAGTATAACTATATTCGTCTTACTGATAATAACTTTGCACAGTTACTAGCTATATTCATGGAACTACGTTTCAAGTTAGAAGATCATGATAATACTAAGACTTTTAATATTAATGAATTCACTTCATGGTGTGAGAATGCCATCAAGGAACTTAAAGGAGAAGATTAATGTCTAATCTAAAAGAGTTCACTGCTAACGTTGGTGGAGTTCCACCAGCTAATGCTAGTGATCAAATCGTAGTACAATACGGTTACAGTAACTCTTTTACTGGCGATGAATCAGTAGAGGGTTATGGTTTAACCAAAGACCTAGAAGATGATACTATTAAAGTAAAGTCTTCTGATGGTACAAAAGAATATAAGAAATCAGAATTCTTAAAAGATCGTAAGTTTAACTTATACCGTTTCAAAGGTGAAGATAAACGTAAACTAGAAGCTAATAACTTCTATGAACAATTGACTGGTATGGAACTAATCTCCCATGACCAAATCAAATACAATAAAGACTTTGAAGAGATTACATTTGAACCAGATAAAGCATTGGTTGAAATGTCTTCTGTTATTGCTACTCTAGAGCAAGAAGCAGAAATGGCTGAGATAGACTTCTCTAAATTACCTGATGACTATATGCCATTGATTGGTGAATTAGAAAAGAATAAAGCCAAAGAGATAGTTAGAGCCCATCCTGATATTGATGTAATGACAGATAATGATGGATACTTTGCTATCAATATAAAGACTATGAATCGTACTGATTCAGCTATTGATTTGAATGATGTATTGTTAACAGATAACGTATTATCTGATACGCCATGTAGCAACTGTGATAACTACACTAAAGAAGCATTCTTAAACTGTGACCCTAATTCATTTGTATTAGCTACACCAGAATCTGAGAAAGAATTAGATGCACAAATGGATATCTTCTATGGTTTAACTAATGACCAACAACGTTTCTCTGATGATGTATCTATTAGATTATTTGGTAAAACCAATTCAGATAGATATGAAGAATTAAAGAAACAGTTCTTGAATCAGCCTATTAAATATGATAATATAGCCATCAAAGAAGATGCTGAAGCCGACATTAGTGATGAAGAAGTACAGTTAAAGAATAGTGCTATTCTTAATAGAGCAAATATGTTTGGTATCAATCTTGCTAATAAGGGCAGAGAGCTTCATTCTGCTAAAGAATGGTCTTTAAATACAGGCATCTATATTATGAACCTATGTAAGTCTATAGTATCTTTAGAAGAACTATGGTCTTTATATAAGGGTATGCCTATTCAATTACAACAAATGTCTGACTGGAAACTATTAGAGCTAGTTGGTTGTACTAATGAAACGTTCTATAACTTTATGAAGTCTCATCTTCTAAATACAATGGAACTTAAGTATCAAGACATCACTCTAATTGAGGCTACATATGTTTGGGGTAATCAAATACAAGACCCAGTATTACCAGCAGGTGTACCATTCTTTACACCAGAAGAGATTGAAGATAAGCTAAAAGCATATACTAAGAAGCATAGTACTGATACTGATTGTGTAGATATGCTTGCTTGGTTAGATGCTTATAAAGATATCTGGCAAGGTATCGATATCAGTTCTAATCGTAGTAAACGTTTAGCATTCAATAAATGGTTTACTATGGTTAATAAAACCATTAAACAATGGAGAACTTCTGAAAGTGAAGAAGAACTTACAAGTGCTACAGAGAAACTATTAGCTTTAGGTGTACCAACAACTAAGTTCTTACCATCAGATAGTATAGCTTATAAGAAACGTTTACAATCTGTAGCTAAACAGAAAGTAATTGATAGAATCTTACGAGAATCTGCTATTAATGAAGCCAAAGATATCCCTATAGAGTTTAATAACTATGGTGATCTATTAATTACTAAACCAGAAAAGATTAACTTTGATGATGAGTTCTTTAAAACACATCGTCTATTGGTAATCTATATGACAGCTGGTAATATGGATGGTGTTAAATTCGAATCAGCTAAACTATGGTATATGAATACATGTATCGAGTCTATGCTAAACAAAGGTCATAAAGATAAGAAGCTAATTGATACAAGAGCTAGAATCTTAAATGACTATACTAAGTGCATGGTGTATATACTTAATAAAGAAACTAACTTTAACTTTACTAAGTACTATAGCACAACTAAATTTAATGACAAAGTTATCCGCATCAAAGGGTCTACGTTGAAACATACATTAGACTATCTTAAAGCGGTACTATTCTTAAGATAAAAAATAATAATTGGTGGTACATAACTATATATGTACCACCATATATTGTGCTTGGGAGGTAATTTACTATGATACTGACATTAGGACAAAAGTTTCTTAAATATGATGATAATGAAAATATTAAAGAACTTTATAGAGTAACGTCAACTAATACTAAAAACTTTTACGGTGTTACTGAGATTATTGGTAATACCGGTAGAAAGAGTATAGCTAGAGATATAGTTAATAAAGAGTATAAGGCTCTTAATCCACATTGTAAGTTACATGTAGAAATAGCTGTATTGAAGAATGGTCAAGAAGATGTAGTCATTTCAATATATAATGAAAGAGAATCTTATGGTTATCCATTCTATATCTGTAGAGTTGGATATAGAGATTCTGTAACTGGAACTTTACAACCTGGTAAGTGTTGTACCAAAGCCTTATTAGAGAATAACTCTGTAGAAGAATATGAAATGTCTTATATGAATCTAATGAGTGATGTTAAAGAGCTTCATTCTAAGATGACTATAGATTTGTATGTAAATGATAACCACAGTACTATCATTCCGCTTATTGCAACTAATACAGTTATCACAGAAAAGATATTTGATCTTTTAGTTGATAGAAGCTTTGGTATTACATATAATGATACACCTATCGAAGGATTAACTAAATTCTTTGAAGGAATCAATTTCCAATCTTACTTTAGAGCTAACTTTAAAATTAAACGAATTGAACTATCGTTTAAAGATAGATATCTTACACATGGACAATTAACACGTGGTGATATCTTTGTTCTTGAATCTGTGGCTAAGGCTATCTTCTTAGATTGTATAGTTACTGAGTATTATCATGACATAAATCTGTATAATATCAAAGGTAAGTATATGCTAGTAGAAGATAAGAATGATAGGCTCTATATAGTCAAGTATATAGACAAGAATGAAATCCAAGGAATATATCTATAAAGCCAAAGAGTTTTATGGTTATATAATATAAAGGTGTGTACATGGGTATTGTGTAGACAATTACAGTACCCCAAACACCTAGGTAATTTTCTATATATTTATTAACAAGGAGGAAATGACTATGAGTTATTTCAAACCAGGGTTTGTTCAAGACCCAAATTTAATGCAACCTCAGTTTACATCCATGGAATATTTAGTGGATGCAATCAATGCAGGTAATCCTAAAAACAGCGAAGACAATTCTGTACAGAATGAAGATGTCGATATCCAATTGGATTTCGCTGACTTCGATGCAGACTATGCTGGTAAATTAGTTTCTACTAATGAAATCTGTTCCCAAGTATCTGATATCCTTGGTCGCATTTTTCCTGATTTCGCTGGTTGCCGTGAAGCATACAGCAATGGCCGTATCTATATCGAATTAGGTTTCGATATTAACTTAGGTGCTGGTCAAGACGGTATTCGAGCATTAGAAACTTTAAAAGAAGCTCAAGCCAATAATCAATTGGATGAGCAAACACAACGCATCATGGCTATGACTAATAGCATGCGTAATAGCCGTACATCTAACGGATACATTGACGAAGATTTTGCTGGTTTCCGTATGACAGACATGGCTATTACTATCTTGAAAAAGATTGCTATCTCTGATTACAACCGTGATGACAAACACAACAAAGACTTCCGTACAATCAATATCGCTTACGAATATGATCAGTATACCAATAAGATCAGCTTAATCGTTCGTGGTATGACATTGGAAAAAGCTATGTCTTTGGTATATGGCGACAAATACCAATACAAAGTTACATTGGGTGCACAATCCCGTCGTAACGATGTAGGCTATGTATTAGAAGTACGTCGTATTAAACAATCCAAAATCAACGAACTTCAAAACCGTTACGTTGGTACAGTTGTTGGCAACGATCGCTTCGTAAAACCACGTCGCTAATAATCTAATTATGTAATACACTATGGTAGGTAAACTATGTGTTCACTTGTTTCGTTCATCATCAACCTACCATAGTTGTATATAAAAAATAACCCTGCATTAATTTAGGATATACACATTTCCGTGCAACCATTAATGACAACCTAAAAACGCATATTTCATATAATAATGCAGGGTTTATTTTTTCTTTGAGGAGACTATAACTATGGAAAAGAAACAACTCACATTCGAAGTTGTTGAAGGTGGTATTGATGCTATTGTAGAAGAACGAGGTAATACTCTTATTCGTTTAGCTGAAGTATCATGGAATAATAGACCTGCAAAACTTGAGGTCCGTAAATGGATGGTCAATACTGATGGAGACTTTACTCCTAACAAGGGTGTAGTATTCTCCACTCCAGAGGGACCAACAGAACTAGTCCATGCTCTATTAGAGAATGGATTTGGTGATAATAAAAAGATCAAAGAGATTATGGAGTCTCGTGGAGTTGATCTTAATGTAACTATTGAGGAATCCGAAACTTCTGATAATACAGGGTCAGATTACTATGATCCTAAGGAGATTTTGGAGGACTAATCAGTGGCTTCTGATAATACAGTTTTATACAAAAATGGAACGGTATATGATAACTCATATATCTTCTCTATATCAGAATTGATGGGTAAACTATACCGATCTAAATTCTGGTCTCAAGAAAGAATTGATAAATTGTTTAATAGACTAGGTGTAGATAAGAAAGACATCAAAGGGTCTACTTATTGTCATGCCTATTCTATACCTAAACTAAATAATATTTCCGATGAGCACATCTTAAGTTATATTGCAAAATGCTACCATAATAATAAAACTGAGTTATTAGATATGGGATTTACTGAAGACGAGTTCAACTATCTTATCGAAAATATTAATACCATTCATAAGATCTATACTATGAATGATAAATATATTATATCAATATGCTAAGAACAATATAATGAAGTGGTATTTGCAGATGTCACTTCTTAAAATCCTTTCTTTACAGAATATCCACATACAGTATACACCCTAACTAGTAATACTAGTTAGGGTTATATTGTTTTTATTTTTTATGCATATATAAACAATTCTATAATAGAGAGTCCTGTGTTGGCTTAAGATCCTGCATTCTCTATTATATACAACTATCGGTGTACAGGTTAAGTTAAAATCTCTCACGACTGTGGTATATTGCATTATACTACTTGCTTGAAAACTTCGCTCCAAATAAATAACTTTAAATAAAATCTCTCTCTTATAATAAAGACACAAACAAAATATAAAACTAGGCACAACTACTACGAATACGTTAAAATCCACCTGTACACCTATAGCTGTATAGATCAATGATCTATACAGTCTTACTATTTATTTTTTAAAACCAGGCAAACAAATCATTAATGATGGCTAAGTGTTTACAAATAACTTACAGCTAATTCTAGTTCAATTAGAATATGGTTAACAATACATACATACATTTTATACAATGTCTATCTATACAGATTTCGTACATTTTCTTTATAGATGGGTAAACTCCGCTTAAAAAGAATAAATATAATATTATTATATCAAGCACTTAGTCGTCATTATCCTTAAGAAAATAGAGAAAGTTCCCTATATAGGCAATGCCTATATAGGGTTTTCTCTGTCTCTTAGATACGGTAATTATTAATAAGCTTTTCGATATTACCTAGGAGCTTATGTAAATTATGTTTAATATGGTCACTAGTTTCTTTAATACCATGTGTACCATCTGCATCAAATGTATCAATATCTGCCATAATGGATACTATACCATTATTGAAAATAGTAAACGTGTATTTAGCAGTCTCATCAAATACACAGATGCCAATAGCGTTACCACATTTACGTACTTGCTTACTTAGTTGCACTGTATCATTAAGATGGATATTTTGTTTGGTACTACTAATGCTAGGGTAAATACAATTAGACATAGCATCAGATACAATACCAGAAGCTAGTTGTACATCTTCAAGAAGATACTCAAAAGTGATAAGATTCATAGTTGTCCTCCAGGTTAGGTTAATAAAAACGTAAATAGCTATTATAAGTGTTTAATGGACTTTACATTTATATAACCTAAAGAAAGGATGTGATCTTCTTTATGAATCTAGATATAACTGGCGGTCAAGGCAATCCTATGAATCAAATGATTCCAGCTAACCAGAACGTTGTAGACTTCTCTCAACGTAAAATATATTTTCAAATGGGTACAAGAAACCAATCTTTCTTAGATATGCATAAGTATCTAGAAGCAGTTGGTATAAAGAATAATAAGTTCATGCTAACTCTATTGGATCCAGACTTAGCGTATATAGACCCACATGACCCAAACCTAAACCAATATTATAAGTCTAAAGTCTTAGCTGAGTGTATGGTAAACTTCTGGTACTTTGTACGTGAAGTTGTACGTGTACCAGCTCAGGGTGGTAGTGGTAGTGGTTCATACTATACTTTAACACGTGGTGGTATGGCACTATACTTCTGTACTATATTTAACTATAATATCTTCCTAGACTTACCTCGTCAGCAAGGTAAAACATTATCCGCTTCTATATGGTATCTATGGGCATTTAACTTTGCTACATCTAACTCAACGTTTGCATTTATGCATAAGTCATTAGACGGTTCTAAAAAGAACTTATTAGGTCTTAAAGACTTACGTGATTGCTTACCACCTTACTTACAAATGACAGAATCATTTACAGTTGGTGATAAGAAGACTAAAGCACAAAACTCTGTAATGACTTTATCTCATAGTATTAACCGTAACCGTATTATCACTGTAGCATCTGCTCGGACTCGAGTTGCTGCACAGTCTTTACTACGTGGTATGTCCGTACCATTATGGTGGGCTGACGAATGGGCATTCGCACCATATAATGAAGACATCTATCTTAATGCTATCCCTGCATGGAAACGTGCTGCTATGAACTCTGAAGCCAATGGTGCACCATTCGGTATACTATTCACTACTACACCAGGGTTCTTGACAGATGAAATGGGTAGATATGCTAATAATATGCGTGAAGATGCTACACCATTTAGTGAAAACTGGTATGACTTAACTAAAGCACAGATAGATGAGATTAAATCAGCTAATATGAGAAGTAGTTTCGTCTATATCAGATTCACTTATCAACAATTAGGACGTTCCGAAGAATGGTTCAAACAAATCTGTATCGACATGCAGAATAAATGGGAAGCCATTCGTCGAGAAGTTTTACTTGAATGGGCAGATTTCTCTGAGAACTCTCCATTTACTCAAGATGAATTAGAAACCGTAGATAGACTTACTATAGACCCTATAGCAACTATACCATTAAACAATAATAAGTTTACTTTGAATATGTACGGTAAGCTTGAGTATAAGAATAATGGTGAACCAGTAGACCCACCTATCATAGGTGTAGACGTATCTGGTGGATATAAACGAGATAGTTCTGCTATTACTATCATAGATTCCAAGACTACTAAAGTTATAGCTATCTTAAAGTGTAACTATATCAGCCAGAAAGACTTAGCTAAGTGTATCTATGAAATAGTTACTAAGTATATGCCTAATGCTGTAGTCAATGTCGAACTTAATGGTGGGTTTGGTGCATCTGTAGTATCTATGCTCATGAAAACTAAGATTAAGAAGAATCTTTACTTTGAATTTAAAGAACGTATCTTAGAAGAGGTTAACGAAGGACCTGGTAAAGTTAAACGTACTAAGAAACTAGTAAAAGTATATGGCTTGAACTCTAGTAAATCAGTACGTGAACTTTTGATTCAAATCTTAAGAGAACGTATGGACAATCATAAAGATAAGTTCATATCTAAGATACTATACCAAGAGTTCCGTGGACTTGAAGTTAAGCGTAATGGTAAAGTTGACCACTCTGCAACTACACATGATGATGCTACATTCTCCTATTTGATGGCTATGTATGTATGGTATGAGGGTAAAGATCTTAAAGAACGTTTCGGTATCAATAAAACTACTATTATGACAGATGCTGCTACTGAAGAAGAAGTATTCAGTCCAGAAGCAGAAGAACTAATGGATATCACTGATGATATCGTTAAAGTTCAAAAAGATATGCTTACTACAGATGATACCAAGAAAGACAATATGGATGTCATTAATGAGCTCCGTAAAGGTCTTGGTATTACATTTGATGAATGGGATAAGAAACGTGAAGCTGATGATGAGAAAGAACTCAAAGAAGCTATGCAAAACCCAGTATTCTTACAAGCATATGCTACTAAGTATAATATGACTAAAGACCAAGTTGATGTATATCGTGATGAAACTACAGCGACTTTACCAGCATCTGCTTTTAATATGCTACCAGATGAAGAGTATAGTGTTCTCCAAGGTAACTTAGCAAACAGATTTAAGAATCTATAATACAAATTCCACAGTAGGGTACTTCCTTACTGTGGAATAATTTTTAAATAGCACATAAACAAAGCAGTAAAATTAATTAAACCCTATTAAGGAGGAGAAAACGATGTTTGGTATCCATCAAAATGAATATGATATTGCATCTGAACGTGAATTAGCAGAGATTCTATCTGTATTCAATTCAGACTATATCTTCGATGTGGTAAGTTCTAATATTGCTAGACGATATGAATGCCATATCAGCCCTATGCCTAATATCCCTAATGTATTCAAATACAATTTTGAAAATATGTATATTAAATTCCCTATGGATAAAGAGAATACTAAAGCTAGGGAGCAAGAAATCTATAATGAAATCATTGACCAAGTATGTAAAGCAACTAATCTTACATTCCAACCAGCTATTGACGGGTTGGATGCTTATTTTGCTGCTAACTGCATCTATGATTTGATTGTAGCAAGATTCAGTGATCATATGGTTACTGCTATCACTAAGCTTATTATCAATGAAGCTAATAATATTTGCGATGCTTTAAATGTAGATGAGCTTAAAAAGAATAAAGATGCTAGTACTATTTACAATAGAATGAACTATAAGAACGATAAACTTGTGGTCATTCTATCTAATATGGAACTAGTTCTTAAATATATCGCTGGTTTAACTATTACATTCGATCAGTTTGTAAACTTAGCATATGATGCACCTATCAGTGACGTTATTAATAGCAACTTCAGTGACAATGGTACTATCTTTAAAGATGCTATTGATGCAATCTTATCTAGTAATCAATTATTACCAGACTATATCACTAATATTAGATTAAATCTTCAAGGAGTGGACTTATAATGGAAGAAAATAAAGTAGTAGACATTAATGACGTTACTGTAGTTACTGAGAATGAACCAGATACAGAGATTCTTACACCAGAAAGACCTGTAGCTGAAACTACAGAGAAACCAGAAGACAAATCTCAAGAACAAATTCTACAAGAAGTTGAAAATGAGATTGATGAATTAGAGCTTGATAAGAAAGATATTAAAGCTGTAGATGCAGACTTTACACAAATTAAAGTAGAAGGCTTTGAAGATGCTCCTGTGGAAGCTATTGCTAAAGTTGCATCTGTATATGATAAGCTCCAAGTACCTGAAGGACAAGAAGAACCTAAGTTAAATCTTATTGTAGAACTTGGTGACCAATCAGTATACTTCCTAAATAAGGCTAAAGAACATGAAGTTCCAGAAGATATGCTATCTACTTGGTTATATGGTACAGTAGTAGACTTTGGTCAAGCTTGCACTGTACAAGCTTTCACTGCTATTAATGAAAAGATTGAAAAGATCACTAATAAGATTAATGATTCTGGTTTAGCTAATACAGCAGCTACAGATTCTTATACTGGTCTTGTACAACGTTTCAAAGATGGTATTGAAAAAGCAGAAGATCCTGAAATCAAAGCACAAATGGAACATCGTTTAGCTTGTCTACAGGACTCTGAAAAAGCAGAATACATCTTTAACTACTATAAAACCAATCACTCTGCTTTGAACCCTACAAAGTTATTAAAGAACCGTAAGCATAATCACGATACAATCACAAAGATGCTGAATAAAATCGGCATTAGTAAACTTGATTCTAGTGTAGTATTTACTGCTGCACAAGAATTAGGTTTACCATTGTATCCAATCTATGCTGTGGAGAATGCTCTTGCTAAAATCAATATCAGTGATAAAGGGAATGTACTATTCTTATTCTATTTCTTACTAAACTTAGCTAATGCTATCTCTGCACGTAAAGCTAAGAAGGAGACAGAATTCACGAAACAAATAATTAATAATTTCGTGTCTCTTATCACTTATCTTGACAAAGCGATGAATGAGTACATTAAAGAAAAAGAAACTAATCGTCTTAATCGATTGCAAAGTAAAGGTAAGCCTAAGAAACGCAAATAATTATTTATTATAAGGAGGCTTTAATGGCAGACTATTTTAAAAATGGTCCTAAGTTCCTAGAAGTCGATCCTACAAGAGATATGCCTTTTGTAAAAGTATATGATGCTGAGTACACCCGAGGATACCAATGTCCTCGGGTTGAACTCATTGATGTAACACATGAGATCAAACAAGCACTGCTTGTTCGATTTCAATATGCGACACCTGAGCATTGCTATGCTTGCTATCTTGAGGCAGGGTCTCCGACTTTATGGGATATAGACTATGTGAAAGATGGCAGATTGGTTAAATTAAGTGGCCGTGTTAAATGTTTTGAATTCTTAAAGCACAATACACGTGCACCATTTACTTATAACCTAAACAAAATGGACATGGAAGATCCAACTGTAGTTATCCAGTTTGATTGCTCTATGGACTATGACTCTAGAGTTGTATCTATTGATATTACCAAACTTCGTAGATTACAATTCTCTAAAGCAAATTACGATTTCTTAAATGATGGTGTAGCTATCAAAGTACCTAATGATGCTTACAACTTTATGGATCGTAAGTTCCCTATTATTAGTAAAGAGCTAGACTTGTTACCTCGTCCTTTGGATACTAAGAATACTATTGTAGCTGACAATATGTTTGCATTATGCTATGAATTAGCAGATGCTGGTACATTAGATGCTACTAATCTAGTATCTGCAAACTCAATGTTTAGAGAGTGCCGTAAACTTGCTAATGTTAAATTAGAAAACATTGGCAAACTCACTTCAGCAAATGATATGTTTTATAATAACAAAGAACTCACTTCTGTAGATCTAAGTGGATCTACAGACCTTCGTTTTGCTGATGGTATTTTCTATCAATGTGAGAAACTTGAGTCTGTAAAATTGGATGTAACTAAGTTAGAGACTGCTGATGTGTTATTTGCAGGATGTAAAGAGCTTAAAGATGTAGAATTAACTCCAGCTAAAGGCCTTAAAACAGATCTTTGGTTAGCTGATTCTAGTAAGATTACAGATAAGACTGTAACTAATATCATTAATGCTTTATCTCCTGATGTAAAAGATAAACATATTGCTTTCCCTAAGAATACAGAATGTCCTAAAGACGTAGCTAGACTAGCTAATGATTTAATCACTAAAGGTAATTGGGTTCTTGAAGGACTTGTATTACCACCTAAAGAAGTTTGGGTTAAAGAGACTATTGAGAAAGAAGAGGAAGATAACGTGATTGTTAAAAAAGATGGCGTATTAGACCAAGTCGAAACAAAAGACGATATTGTAACTAATAAACCTGAAGATAAAAAAGAAAATACAACCCCTAATCAACCTGGTACAGATGATACTACACATACTGTAACTCCAGGAAAAGAAGAAACTACACCTACTGAGGGCACTACTACTGGTGGCAATACAGAAACTCCTGTAGCACCTGTTACACCAGCAGATCCAGTAGTTCCACCTAAAACTGAAGAAACTCATACTGAAGCTCCTGGTACTACAGAAGAACACACTGAAACACCAGCAGTCCCTTCCACAGGTGAAACTCATACAGAAACTCCAGTAGTTCCTGGTACAACTGAAGAAACACACACTTCTGAAGAAGGCCATACAGAAGAAACGCATACTGAGTCTCCTGCAGTTCCAAGTGAAGAACACCATGAAGCTACTCCAGCTGTACCTACAACAGGTGAAGAAACTCATACAGCAGTTGATGATACTAACCCTGTATTACCACCTACACCAGCAAATCCATCTACAGGTGAAACTCATACAGAAACTCCAGTAGTTCCTGGTACTACAGAAGAACACACTGAAACTCCTGTAGCTCCAGTAGGTAACGAAGAACACCATGAAGCTACTCCAGTAGCTCCTACACCAGGTGAAGAAACTCATACTGAAGTCCCTGGTACAACAGAAGAACACACAGAAACTCCAGCAGTTCCTGGTGTCTCTGAAGAAACACATACTTCTGAAGAAGGTCATACAGAAGAACATCATGAAGCTACACCAGTAGTTCCTGGTACAACTGAAGAACACACTGAAACTCCAGCAGTTCCAACTACAGGTGAAGAATCTCACACAGAAGCTGGTCATACTGAAGAAGGACATACAGAAGAAAACCATGAAGATACTCCTGCTGTACCTGGTACAAGTGAAGAAACACATACTGAAGTCCCTGGCACAACTGAAGAACGCACAGAAACTCCAGCTGTACCTACAACAGGTGAAGAAACACACACTTCTGAAGAAGGCCATACAGAAGAAACTCACACTGAAACACCAGCAGTTCCTGGCACAACTGAAGAACACACAGAAACTCCAGTAGCTAATGAAGAAAACCATGAAGCTACACCAGCAGTTCCTTCCACAGGTGAAGAATCTCATACAGAAGCTGGTCATACTGAAGAACACACAGAATCTCCAGCAGCTCCTGTTGCAGGTGAAACCCATACTGAAACAGCTGGCACTACAGAAGAAACTCATAATGAGTCTCCTGTAGTAGCTACAGGTGAAGAAGCTCACACTGAAGCTGGTCATACTGAAGAATCTCATACTTCTGAAGAAGGTCATACGGAAGAAAACCATGAAGCTACTCCAGTAGTTCCTGGTACTACAGAAGAACACACTGAAACTCCTGTTTCTGGTGAAACTCATACTGAATCTCCAGCAGTAGCTACAGGTGAAGAAACTCACACTTCTGAAGAAACACATACAGAAGCTGGTCATACAGAAGAACATACTGAAACTCCAGTAGCTCCTGGTACAACCGAAGAATCTCATACTTCTGAAGAAGGACATACGGAAGAAAACCATGAAGCTACTCCAGTAGGTACAGGTGTCTAATATAATATTTTAAAAATGTAAGGGAACGAGTGATATAATGGAAACACATATTTGGACTATTGATGATACCGACTTAACCCAAGTAAAAAATAATGAAGAACCTGGTGTCGTCCGGGTCAAGACAATTAGCTTTGTCATTTGTAGTATAATTAATATGGTATCTATATATAGTGATATGTGCCCTAAAGTATCTGGGTTTGGGAAATTAGATCAATATAGGGACAGTATCGCTACTAGAGCACATTTAAACCTGGTCCGAAATGCTTTAGATAGTATTATTAGTGATAGTATCATTAATATATTAGATACTGGTATTGAAGATAATATGCCTATAACTATTAATGAGCTCCTAGAAGTCTACACTAGTGCTAATGATAAAATCTTTGATAGGTTCTACAAAAGAAAAGTGATCAAGTATAAGAGCAATGAGTGCTTACATGTTTATGACTTATTAAAGTGCTTCACATTAATTGGTGCTATGTGTATAACTCTAGGAGTATATAATAGTGATCCTGAATTTGTAAGTGATGTAAAAAGTAATTTGATGTATAACGATAAAGTAATTATAGATAAAGAGTACTTCATGAATCTATATGATCTAGTCAATAAAGTAATAGAAAAAATTGAACTTAAGAGATTGGACTATGGCATGCATATATCTAATGAGACTCTTAACTCTAGAACGATTGGTACATTAGTAGCCGAAGATGAACAAGGTGCTATTACATTAAATGAAGCACAAAAAACAATAATGATTCTAGTCCGAAGATGCATCATTCTTTCAGACATTCTATAATTAATTTTTTGAATTTTTGTTTCTATGTAAATTTATTTTTTAAATCAAACACAACCATATCGGTTACATAGAAATAGACTAATCAGAAAAAGCATAAATACATTATAACTTAAACAAACCACACAAAATCCTATCCTACCCTGATAGGCGAATAAGGCAATCATTCGTTTTGAAGACTATTAGCATGACATTTGTTACTTATCTTACTGATCTGTGTGCTAATAAAAAACAAAGGACCCCAGTATAGGCAATGCCTATACTGGGAGTTCTTTTTATTTAAGATCCAATATAGTTTGGACTATATGGTCCAATCTATATGTCAAGCTCTTTACTTGGTCTTCTAGAATAATATTGCCTTTATTATAAGTAATATCAAACCGACCAATAGTCTCTGTTTCAGACTCTATAGATTTTAGATTATTTATAATCTTTTCTATATCCTCTTGAAATAAATCTTTTACGTACTCTGTCACTGTGATAGCTATAACCGTATCTTGGTTATGGCTTTCTTTGTTTACAAACATAGATACACACTTAATTGCGTAATAATGCTCAGAATCAATAGTGATAGTACGACAGACGCATCGGAAGTCTGTACTACAATCTAACTTCCGCACATCATTTCCGACACTGATTTCGATTAAGCCGTTTTGGTTATATGTCACTCTAAATGGCATATTACCACGGTCTAATGCGTTCAATGTTCTTAGATTCTCTCTGTCATCGATTGCACTGTAAGCTAGTTGTCTTAAAGTTGGACTTGTGATATTCATATTGGTTTCCTCCTTAAATTAAAAATATAACCAATTATGTATACAGTTATAATATACAATCAAAAAAAAAACAGGGTTACGAAATCCTGTAAAACTGCTATACTTGAACAACTCATTAAGAAGGAGGTATATATAATGGCAATACCTAAATTTTTAACTAAAGAAGGAGACTCTCTTATCTTTAATGGTGATGGAGAGTTAGTATTCTATATCCCAGAAGATTACTTTAGATCTGATGGTAATATGAAATATGCAGAATTTGCTGGTGAATATGTAAATACATTAGGCTTATTCAACTATGAAGTATTTGATAAGAATGGTAAATCTGAAATAGGATTAAAGATGTTTTACTTCCCTATGGTAATATCTTGTATGCCTAACCAAGTAGATAAAGTCAAAGACTATGTGATAGATAAGAAGACACCTATCCCTAAGGACTATCGTTTATTACGTTTCCATAAGGGAGATATAGCTATCTTAAATACTAAGTCTCCAGAAGATATTACTAACGTGGAAAACATGTTTAAGATCTTCTTGATTACAGGTAATATTCCTAATACAATCCCTTATGACCAATTACATACATTCTTAATGGATAGTATTAAGTATAATGGTAGTTCATTCGGTCTATCTGCTCAAATGTTTGGTATGATTATCTCTCAAGTATGTAGATCAGCCAAAGATGAATCTATCCCATTCCGTTTAGCTAAAGACCCAAATATGAATCACTATAAATCTATTTCAGTTAAGATGGTACCTAAATATATTTCACCATTCTCATCTATTACATCTGAAAACTGGGATGATGCTGTAGTCAATGCTATCATTAATGATAAGACAGTCGATTCTCCTATGGAAAAAATCCTTATGGGGTAATACACCCTATAAGGCTTATATCCAACATAGATGTAAAAGTTTAGTAATATTATAATATGACTAACCTGTAAAATTTTTTGATTTTAAAGGAGGAAAACATATGATTGGTACTACAATCATTCTAGAAGATCAGTCCGATATTCCTTCCCTACAGATATCTGACAATACGACAAGACCAGTGGTCTTTTCGGCTTTCACTTCTGATAAGGGTACAGAAGACTATATTCATATCCAAGGTAATAAGTTCTTCGAGCAATATGGCGAGATCTCTTTCCAACGCCATGGCCAACCTTTACTTCAAGCTGCTAACGTTATCAACAATGGCGGTATCTTGTATGCAAAACGTGTAGTGCATCCTGATTCCACATTAGCTAACTTTGCAGTAATTGCTCATCTTAAAGAAGATAAGCAACAATTGTTCCGCTATCGTCATGATGAAAACTTCAATATTCTTCGTGAAGAAGTTGAAGAAAACGGTGTTCGTGTTTTGAAACCTATCAAAGACGAAGAATACTGGTTAACTTCTGACGTAGCATTGTATCGTGAAGAAGCTGATCGTCCTCGATACATCAAAGAAGAAATCATGGAATTAGGCGCTGCTGATGGTTTTGATACACCTATCACTGACCCTGCTACTATTGATTCTGATCCTCGAGTACAAAAAGCTATCATCAATACTTGCTCTATCAGCTACTCTGTAGAGTCTATCGATTCTGATACTTTATTGAAAGAAAAGATCGGTAATGACATTAAGAAATTAGCTGACTATGTATTGAAGAAAAAAGGTAATGCTCTTACAGTTGCTGAAAAGTTCACTGGCGAAGCTATCGCTGCTGGTACACGTATGAACGACTACTTGTTATTCGTTGTAACTGACAATGGTCGTGGTGTTTCTAACAAACGTGTCCGTGTATCCATCGATGCTACATTATCCCGTACAGCTGAATCCGCTCGTTACAAATTAGACGTTTATGAGAACGATGTTGCTTTAGAAAGCATGATCTTCTCCTTGAACCCTGATGAATTAGAACGTGGCTACAACTTGTACATCGATTCTGTATCCAAACGTTCTGCTGCTCAAATCAAAGTACATGCATTCGAAGACCAAACTAACTTGTTCTTCCAAGCTGTTGCTAAGATGACAAATATTGATGAAAATATTTTGAAAACTGCAGATATCTTGAATGGTAAAGACTATCGTGGTCAAGAATTCGCTAAAATTCACATCAATGACAAAAACGAAGATGGTCAAACAACTACATTCTTAAACGTTTCCGAAGGTCACTTCCTTAAAGGTGGCGACAACGGTAAATGGGGTCGTTATCCTCTAACTTATAGAGAAAAATTAAATGCAGAAGATGCTCGTAAGTTAAACAAAACTTATCGTATCCCTTACGATGAAGAAATGAAGAAAGCTTTCGATGGCACATTCTCTGATGATATCTTTAATACTGATAATACTCCAATTGACGTTGTAGTTGATGCTAACTATGCATTACCAGTTAAAACTGCTATCGTAGAATTGTGTAAATTCCGTCAAGACGTATTCTACTTCCGTGATTACGGTATCGGTATGAATACATTATTGGCAATCAAATCTAAGAAAGATATGATCGGTGGTATTGATGCTAACCGTTCTCGTTTCGTAGCTGACTATTGCCAATCCTATGACATCTATGACCCTTACACAAACAAACAAATCACTGTAACTATCGGTTACGATATTGCTCGTTTGATTTGTATGCATTTCGGTAATGGTCGTAACTTGGTATGTGCTGGTGAAGCTAATAGCTGGATCATTCCTAACGTTATTGACAAAACTGTATCTTTCATTCCTAAAGTTACTCCTACATTGGACCAACAAACAAAAATGGAAGATATGCGTGTAAACTATGGTATGAATATTAACAACGTATTCACTATGGTTTCCGAATACACTTCTCAAGACCGTTATACTCAATTATCTTTCATCAACAACGTACTTACTGTACAAGAATTGATTAAAGAAATTCGTAAAGAATGTCCTAAATCTCGTTACAAATTCATTACTGGTCAAGACTTTGAAAAATACAAAGCTGACGTTAACCGTATTATTGAAAAATTCAAATCCAAATTCGCTTCTATCGAATTGGTTATGGAACAAAATACAATCTATGCAGCTAATAAAATTGTATACGCTTCTATCAAAGTTAAATTCAAAGACTTCGTACAATACGAAATCTTCCGTATCATTGCTATCCCAGTTGCTGATAACGTATAAGGAAAGGAGAACTAAACAATGGCTTTTACAAATGGTGAAATCCCTTTCATCTTTGATGGTACAACTGAGACCAAAGACCTAACAGGCTATGCCCTTTTCCGTGGTACTACAGACTGGGCTAACTTACAACAATTCAACCAATTCGAATCTGGTTACTCCTTACTTATTGTATTGGATATTCCTCGATTCTTAACTGAATTGGCTGACCGTAATACTCGTTACAAAAAACTTATCGATACTTACGTTCATATCTTGGAATATGAATTCCGTGGTTTGAGTGGTCTCGATAACATGCAATCTGAAACTGCAGAATTGACTAATGGTATCCAATCCATTAACGTAATCAACAAAGTTACAACTCCATCTGCTTCTCAGATCTCCATGCGTTTCTTTGAAAAAGCTGGTTCTGTACTTACTAAAGTACATGAATTGTACTTACGTGGTATTAAAGACCCAACTACAGGTGTTAAACACTACAATGGTCTTATCGAAAAAGGCGTATTGGATGCTGGTTTCGAAAACGAATGTTTCACATTCATGTATATCGTAACTAATAACACAATGCGTCATATCGAAAAAGCATACTACTTAGTTGCAGCTCAACCAACTAATGCTGACTTCTCTGAATTGTATAACTCTGAAAAAGGCCAATACGAATTCAAAGAATTGTCCATTGAATACAACTGTGTACCTATCTCTAACTGGTACATCAATGAACGTGCTCAACAATTACTTGACTGGGTACGTAAAGGTACTATCTGGAATGAATCCGAATTCCGTTACAGTGGTACTTTCAATGCATATCATAAAACTCTTGTTAGCAATGGCACTGGTAATACTGGTGGCACTACTGAATTCCAAGGTTAATATGTATTAAAAAGAATCCCTATATAGGCAATGCCTATATAGGGGTTTTTTGTGTCTCTTAATATCCACCAGAGCTATCATCACTACCGTCATCATTAGTAGCTTTAGCTGCTAGTTGTAATTTAGTTTGTTTAGCCACTCTATCTACCATATCTTGGTCGATATAAGTACGTAGCATTTCTTTCTTAATATTAGCCATAAACAATGGTTTTTGTTCTTCGGTGAAGTCGTCAGAATAAGAATCAGTTATAGCTTGAACCATATCATTCATATTATTAATCATAGTGGATGTATTAGAGGTGTTTAAGTAAGATGGTTGTGGTAAGGACACATTGATGATAGCCTTAGAATCATCGTACTCAGCTCTATACAACTGTGTCATAATACGACTAAAGAATGCATTAGTAATAATTTGGTCACTAATTACAGTCTTTAAAAACTTACTAGATGTCATAGATGCTTGTACTGCATAGTCTAGAGAGTTTCTAGCATTTACAATTTCTACAGGTACTGTAGTAGCATCTACAGCCATATCTTCAAGCTTCTGCATAAGTTCAGTTTGAGGATCAATGTTTTGTCCTTGCATGATTTCGAACTGTACAGGAGATTCACCAGAAGCATTTGTCGGAATAATGAAGTCATTGAATTGACCAATGATATTCAATACGTTATTCATATTTTCAAAACGTCTAATATTAAAGTTAGTCATCTTGATTTGCTTCATGGTTTGAAGAAGTAGTTGGGAGATATTAGTATCTACACCAGAGTTCTTTACATAGTATACACGTCTATCATAGCCACGAGACATAGTAGCTAATGTATTAGAGATATACATACCAGTATATAGTTTAGCTGGAATCATAGAATCATTTAGTAGTGAAATACCACGATGAGACTCAGGGTCAAATTTATAATAGCAATGTACTAAATCATCAGGAGAGATGAATGTAATGTTTAATGCATTCTCTCCTTTGAGAGTCATGCTATTGTATTTAAGAATAGCATAAATTTCTCTAGATAGATCTTTATTTAGTTTAATGAACTGAGCGTCAATCATACCAGAGATTTTAGCAGCAATACCACGTAGCATATTATCATTAATATTACCAGAGTTCTTTAGCGCTGCTGTTGGAGATTTAGACATAGCCATACTATTCAATGGATCAGTAATACCAGCCATAGGGTATGCAGTGTCCTTATCTAAGAAATTATTAGCAGTTCCTTCGATATAGTAATATCCTAAACAGATATCATCAATATAGATAGGTACAACATTTTCACGTTTAAGTACTTTCATTAAAGCACCGGCAGCTTTAATATCTTTACCATACTTCTTAGCTTTATTAGGATCAGTAATACCATCTGGAGTTGGTTCAAAGAAGTCTTTTACATCTAATTCATCTTTAGGTGTAAGAGCATTAGAGATACTAGTATCTTTCTGTAAAGAGGCTTTCTGCGTGTCGCTCATAGCCTCCAGTACAGGTACATAGGCTTCGTTAAAACTTTGCTCCTGGATACTTTTGAGTCTCTCAGTTGCCTTGATATTGGCCACAATAGACTCGTTAAGTAATCCATTATAATAAGATAAGTTTATTTTAAAGTCATTAAAATTGACTTTATCACGAGAATCTTGGTTTTGATAAGTATTAATAAAGTTTTGGTCAAACTCTACAGATTCTTTAACTACATCTGCAGCTTGATTACTATTGTATAGTCTAGTAATAGCTGTAGCATATGGAATAATGTATACGAACTCTTCACCATACTTCATTGCATTATAAGCAATATCTTGGAACTTCTCTGCTAAGTTATACTTATGCTTAATAAGCTCTACGTTATTAACTATAGTCTTTTGGTTACTAACCATAGAGAAGTTAGTTTCTCCTAATGTAATATAGTCTTTAGCAAAATGGTCAGCAGATAATACGTTATCCAATAACGTACTTAATGCTGCATCTAGCTTAGGCATATACTTACAAATCATATCGATTTCAGCATCATAGTCTTTGAGATTCTTATTGTTAAAGAAAGCATTATATAAAGACCCAGATAGTTCCATATCATTACCAAAGATTTGGTTCATATCATCACTACTAGCAGTACCACCACGAGAACGTAATAGTTTAGCATATAGTGTAGATATATTATTTAACCCAGTCTTATAACTAGAGTCAGAGATGATACGTTCTACTGTATCAGATATATTTGCATCCGATGCATCTAATTCATCTTTAGCATCTGGTTGAGTCATATAAGCTCTTCGATACAAACCATTGAGCATATTTAGAATAGACTTAGATAAGTCACGTTGCTCGGCTGTATCTTTTTTAATATCATCAGCCATCATTTACCTCCTTGAAAAAAGTAGCATATTAGTAGGATGTTTCAGCATTTAAAGGCTATGACCCAGAGAGCCATAGCCTAAAATACATACTAGCATAATAATTTGAATACTTGGTCGATGATATATCCATTACGTTTGAATAGTCTAAACACTAATAGCTTAAACTTAGACGTAGTTGGGATATCATATAAGTATAATTCCATCTTATCTCCTTTAACGATAGGGAAGATACCACGAGAAATCATACATACATAATCTCTTTTCTTAGTTTCCACTACTAGTTTAATAGCACCGTCACTAGCTTTAGCATCTAAGAAATATTGGAACTTGTCTACAAATCTTTCATTATTATATTGGACTTCTAAGTTCTTTGTATCCATATAACTTAATATAGTATAGTACTTATCTAAGATATCTTGACGACTAAACTCATAGTTATCATGTAAGAATGTAAAGTTCTCTTGTTTCATACAGTTCTTGAAATCAAGACAATTAATATTAGCATTACCTTCGATAGGTTTATTTGATGGTGGTGCTACAATTTGCATATAAGACATACCAGGTCCAAACCCAAGTAGTACATTATCATTCTCACTATTAAAGATGCTATCACATTTTAGCATCTTTATAAGGTTATTGTAATAGTCTACGTTATACTCTTTCACCATTGTCAATCTCTCCTTTGGATAATTCTTTAGGTTTAAACATAGATTGTGTTTCTGTATCAGAATGTCTAAACATGTTTAAAGTTGTATATGTATCAGGTTCAACTTCACCAAGTATACCATCAGTATAAGCCATGAATGGTTTCTTAGTTTGAATTCTTGGTGCGTTTATCTTGATGATATGTACCATCTCTTCTATATTAGGCATATTAAACCACTTATGACAGAATGTGATACTATCATCTGTAGCTATGTCTTCTATAAACTTAGCACCACTTAGTGCTTCATTATTAAACTTAATCATACCAATCTGAGTTGGTGCTGATAGATTGAACTCACGAATAATACTAGGATATAGAGAACTAAAGTCAAAGTCTACTGAGTTATCAAATAGTAATACTGGTTGGTCATTAATCTTAATCTTAGCAAAATCACTAATAAGATTAGGGTCTGCTACGAATGCACCAGGGAACTTCTCTTTAGGTTTCTCTTTAAACTTATTGATATTATTACCATGAACGAACCCATCATTGTAGTATATCTTAACACGTTGGTTATTAAGATATACAGTTTGTCTATGAGCTTTAGCATATCTAGTATTTGTATCAACTGTGGTATTGTATACGTAGTCAATATCACCAGTTTCTTTTTCGATACATACCTGAACTATAACGTCGACTACGTTATAGAAGATATACGTCTTGAAGTCTTTAAATGGTAACTCACCAATATCTCTAGTAATATGATGATAGTCTAACTTAGCTACACCAGCAACTTGTTGACCGATATCATTTAACTTATTAGATTGATAAGCAGCTTGTCCTTTACGTCTAGAAGCAAACTGAATCATTTGGTCTAAGTATACTGTATATGAAGATATCTGTGCATAGTCACCACGTTCAGCTAATGCTTGACCAGCACGTTCGTCTACATAGTAATAGCATTCTTTAGTATAGAAGTCTGGATGACAAATATAGTCAGATGCTTTCTCACCAAATTGGTCTTCTATACGAGCAATGATATATGGCAAGTCGAAAGCCATGTTCCATGCTAACATGAAATCAGGTTTATCTTCATTAACCTTATCGAATAAAGAATGTAATAGTTCCTTTTCATCATCAAAGAACAAGGCATGCCATTTCATATTCTCTAAACCAAAATGTTTAACCCTATCATTACCACCAACTGTAGAACGAATAAGACTAAACAGTTCACCATCTAATCCACCTTTTCTATACTTCAATTCAAATTCTTCTACAAGTACATTACGATGGTCTCTAAGAATATAAGTATAGATATTATTACCAAAGATATAAGTTACTGCAGATACAGGTGCTTCACCTGGTTCTGGGAAATCACCAGCAATCTCTGAGATATCAACTTCAATATCGAAGTATGCTTTAGTTGGTGGAACTTTAATTTCATTAGGGAATCTCCGACTAAACCAAAATCTATAATGGTCAGATAATTCCATATCAGATAAGAATACTGTATTGCAAGTATGCAACTTAGTATTAGCACCGAAGTCTCTAGACTTGATATTATTATAGAAGTATTCTATATTACCTGTATTGTCTGCAATAGATTTAAGAAGCTCACCATTATTACACTTAACTGGTATAACCTTATCTCGTTCAATGTAATCATAATGATGAGTTATTGATTGTGGGTCTTTAGCCACAAAGTATATGTATTCTGGATTCTCTATCTCACATCTAACTTTCTCACCAGTAGAATTATCTCTGGCTACCATAACTATATATGGAGATGTCCATCCAGCTTTGTCTTTCTTGGATTTTATATAGAATGAGTTCAGTAACGTTAAGTCTGACCCATCAAAATATTGGTCGTATATATGAAGCATGATTGTTTCCTCCTATTAATGGTATGTGGTCAGAGTTGTAAAAACTTACTATTCCAATTGAAATCAAGCTAAATAGGCAAAAAATAAATAAGGGGTGGTAGGGTACAGAAAGGATGTACCCTACCGAAGTTCAATGTGATACTGTGGTAGAGGGGTGATTATATTCATTATTGTATAGGGAATATTATAGATAGGTGCATAAATAATTTTTCCGTTCATTTTCAATGGTTATATTATTTATTTTAAAGGAGAGTACCCAAAGGGAGTAGTTGGGTATTAGAGTTTATGCACCTGTGGGGTGTGTTAGATAAGATAATAACTACCACAGTATCACCATTATAGTATATAACTGAAATTATCTTTGGTTATTGCTTTAGCATGCTCATTCAATAGTAGGTATAACTCTCTAGTTATAATTCTATATCCAGGCCCTCCGCCGTATAGATATTTGATAGCTTTACTGCCATCAAATATAAAATCTTTTAATGCTTCATTAATAGTATGGTCACTTAAGAAGTCCTCTATTGGCATACAGTTACTATATGCTGTATACTTCATATAGTGCTTGAAGAACGATATAATCTCTTTACCATCTTTATCAGTTATTACAAAAGAAGCTTGTTCTCTTTCTTTATTTACGTCAATAGAAAGATAGAAGTTTTTAAATTCAAAGACAATATCATTAGGACTATATTTTATATTCTTTAGAATAGTTACAATAAACTTCTTGTTTATATCATAGATTAGTTGACTTTTCATAGATAATTCCTCCTGTTAGTTATTACGAAGTTAACGTCTATATAAAAACCAATATGAAGCCTTATAAGGAAAGGAAATAAAAATTATGGAAAGCATGTTTACTACAGCCACTGATGTGGATAATAAAGAACTCAAAGTTGAAGTTACTCCGCCTAAGAAAAAGTTATTTGGTGGTATGAGAGATAATAATAGTATCAAATTAGAAGAGCCACCTAAAGAGTTAGTTGTACCAACTAAACGACGTGGTCGTCCACGTAAGGTTAAACCTTTGAATGGTGAAGATGGTGAAGTTAGACAAGAAAAGGCAGCTATCTTAACTACTAATGTACCTATAGCTGAGATGTATGATGAAACTAATGATATGCTTAGAGAAACAGTATCTCAGTTAGGTGTATTACAAGATGAACTTAAGACTGAGTTTAATCAATTACGTATGTCATCTCGTCTTAAGGGTAAATACCAATATATGACTGATATGGCTAGTGTAATCTCAACTATTACTAGTACTAAGCTAAGTGCTATTAAAGCTATCAATGATAATATCACTACAGCAGCTAAATTGGAATTGTCCCGTGTTAAAGATCTTAAGATTGATGCGGGTGATGATAATGCTGCTATCATGGGTCTATACAAAAACCTATTGGATGCTCCAAGACAACAATTAGAGTCCACTGGTTTTGTTCCACCACAAGCTATCCAAGGTATGGACTTCCCATCCTTTATTGCTCAACGTGCACAAAGCTTTGATTTGATTCCTCCATCTGATAGAACTCAATTATCACCATCTCAAGAGTTTACTCCAGAACAAAATCGTATGATTATGGAAGCTAATCCTAATACTAAAGTCGTTGTAGTATATGATAGACGTACAGATGCTAAGTACTTTAAGATGATGAATTTAGCTACAAAACAATATGTGGAAAATGTAAGTCTACCAGATGACTTCTTGCTTGAAGCTATGCGTATTAACTTCGCTACTGGTACAGCTAGAAACTCCAATACTAATATGGACTTCCCATTAGTGGTTATTGGTAATGATGGTCGTATAGAAGAAGCGCCATTAATCTCTCAAGCTAGAAACGGTAGTTCTGCATCATTCGATGATGGATTCTAAAAAAATAAAATAAGATATAGGATACAGGTATTAATACCTGTATCCTAAACTATTACTTTTGATGCAACTCTGGATCGTTGCGATAAGCAACGTACATCGTAGCAACAAATGGGGCAAGTAGCCCCAAGAAGATATACATGCCAACTACTTCTAGCTGAGCGATTGTATAATAGTTCTCCGCTGTTTCACGGAGTGCTGCTGGAGCTGAGAGAGGTAAGATCTCCCAGTTCCAGAAATCAATGCCGATAAAGTAGATGAGTTTAGTTGTAATTACAAAACCAACTACTACAAGGGCAAAGAAAGTGATGTCTAAATAATATTTCTTTAATAAGTTCATGGTTAATATCTCCTTTTCAAATTAATATAATACAACCATTCTATTACCACTATATTATACAACTGAAAATACTAAGTTTTACGATTTACTAAACTACCAACAAATAAGTATAAAAAATAATACATGGGTAAGAATGTTCTGTATCCTTACCCATGTATATTAAATAACTATAGCTGATCTTCAGTTATAGCTATTTTGATTCCTACAGCTATGAGGAATCGGTAAGCCTTAATAGCTAGGCTACGGGGTACATTATTTATACCCTCGTAACGGTCAGCCACAAGACTCATAGCAGTACGGATCTTCCAATCTAAGTTGGTAGATCTTTCCGCTAGGTGATTAGCGTAGTTACCTACGCAACCACTGTGTGCCATAGGGATTCACCTCCTTATGACCTGTAGGATATCCTCCTACAAGTGTATGGGTAAATTTAGATACAGCTATTTGGGTAGCTGTATCTACCATACACAATTATAGTATATAACTATAAAGATTAACTTTTACTATAAAAAAAAATAATATACCCAGTATAGACAATGTCTATACTGGGATTTCTTTTGTCTAGAATTCTGGAAGATTGCTTATAATAGACCCTATGAATGCTAGCATAAACCATAGTACTATACCAACACCATATACTGTAATACCACGGGAGAAACGTATACAAGTCTGCTTAGACTTAGCTCTATTACGTAATATCTCTTGTTCAGTATTACCATTCATTGAGTATTTAGACATACTGTAGGTTATAAAGTTATAGGTCATCAATATTAAGAATATAGCACCTGGCATAAATATAAATGCATACCATTCCCTAAACGATGGAAATGTTTTTACATTTAAAGCTATCAGTAGTAGTATGACTACTATACCAATAACGTAACCAGTTCTCTTAATTATCTCTTGTGCTATTCTTTCCATCTTATACCATCCCTATAATATTAACTACAATCATTTCTATAACCCATAGAATGTATATTGCTACTAGAAATACCATAAGCTTTCTTCCATAGTTATGACAAGTCTTAGTAACCATAGCATAGTCTATTCTAGCTTTCTTGCTCTTATCTATATGATCAGCTATTTCATCCAATCTAAGCCTAATATTCATATATAGTATTATCCCAATAGAGCCTAATATCCCTGGAATATATACTAATATAATTCTATATAAGTCTTGCTGATAGTTTATAGCCCAATCAGCACCAACTGTCATTATAGCATGGAAAGCTATAAGACACATTATAAGTTTCATTATACACCTCTCACTATATTAAACACAAAGATACTGAGTATAGTCATTGACTATACTCAGCTTAACATTAAATACCTCCGTGGTATGTAATCCACCAGTGGAATAACCCAGCTAGCATTACCATAATAAATATATACTCATATTTCTTATGAAGTATTTTATACAACGCTAGCATAAAAGTAAAAGCCATCAACACCGGCAAGATTATATACATCAAAATGGTTAGCATTTTAGAACGCCCCTAACCCTTTAAACACTAAAACTATAATATCAACTATAGTAACCAATAAAGCAACTACAAACACCTCTCCACTACCATTGACAGCATTCTTTAATGCTTCTTCGATAGCGATACGCTTACTAGTATTATTAAGAAGATTAGTTTTAATCTTACCACCAGTAAGCTCATTAAATTTAACAAACCCATCTTCTAAATGGTTAATGATGAACTTATTAGAAGAAATATCTCCGCTTTGTACAGAAATGATATACCCAGCTATTACTATATTAATAAAAGCCAATGCATATATTTCTTTATATACCAATATAGACACTAATATATTAGAGCATATCAATGTAATAAGCTCTGAAGAGAAAATTTCTAGGAAGATTTTACTTCCAAAGAGACGTTTTTCCTTTTCCATCAGGTTTACCTCTTACTAATTTAATACTTCGAACCTGGAGCACAATATATGCTACCATTAATATTAATGTACTAATCATAGCGAACGTATCATTTAACCATGATACATTAATAAGTAGAACCAATGTTAAGATTATAACCATATACCAATTATTATTACTTCTTTTAGTAATCTCTTCCATAGTTGGCATAGTATTGAATAGTTTGAACAACTCCAAAACTTGTTCAAGACCATAAATAACTTCTGCACGTTTGGCTTCTGATAATGTTTCATCTGTTTTCGCTTGTTCGATTCTGTCTTTAACGGTTTCTGGTGTTTCGTTGCTATGATTTACCAGCATATCAGCAGTCACACGTATAAGACGAATATTATCAACGTATCTATTGTGATACCAAGCAAAGCAGAATAGTATGACCAATGTAAAACACATAATGGTTCTACTTAACCAGTAAGGGTCTTGCTCGCTATGTAGCATAATATATGTACCAGACCCACCAGATAGTAATGTGAGAAGAATGTATTGAATCTTACTCATCATTATCACCAACTTTCGTAGTCTCTACAAAAGCAATCATAGCAGCTATAACTAGCATACCAATAATCATATAGTTTGCTTCTACAAACCATCTAATAGCATTAATTAACGTTTCCATTCTTTTAATCATCCCTTCTTTTAAATAAATTACCTATCTAATACTATACTTACTATAAACCCAGCAGTTACACAAGCTATCATATGAAATAGTCTGTCATACTCTAGGTCCATATAAGCCCATACTACAGTTACTATTAGTATTGTGATAATTAATGGAAGTATATCCATAAAATTATCAAAACTATACTTTCGTCTCATTACAAATCTCCTTTCTAAAATATAATATAGCCACTGTATCGTAATTATATTATATAATTCAAATCCTGATTACAAAAAAAAATAATTAAGTATTAGGGGTGGATAAACCACCCCTATATTACTTTTAAGCTACACCTAAATCTTTACGATTATAGGCTTCGATTGTAGCATTAGTTACTAATGCTACAAACTCATCACGGTAGTCTAAAACTTCCATGAAGATCTTACTTGCATCTGCCATTGTTAAGCTATTATTTTTAGCCAATTTATCAGATACAATATTTGTAAGACAACGAGTATACCCTGCGATGTATGCAGAGTACTCTACTTCATCTTTTACAAAATATGGTAAATCCATATCAAACTTATCTTTCAAGAATAGTCTGATTTCTAAAACTGATTGTTTTTGATTAAAGAATTCGGCTACGCCAGCTTTCATATTATCAAAACCATTACAGATTTCTTCGTAAGACATGGAATCCAAATTTAGTAACGCTTCTAATACAGTCATGGTTAATATCTCCTTTTCTTAAACTAATATAAATAATATAACCATTGTATTACCATTATAGTATATAACTGAAATACTTGAGTTTTACGATATCACCATATTGTAATTTAATATAGAGTTCACACCCTAATATAAATATATTTTTTAATTCCACAGGAGGTATATAAATGAGAACCGCAGATAAGCAGTATATTGATATTGTAAAGAATATCTTAGACCACGGTACATATAGCAATAACCGTACAGGTATTCCGACATATAAGCTACCACACCAAATCATGCAGTTTGATTTACAAAAAGAATTCCCTATCTTATCATCTAAGTTTGTAGCAGCTAAGACTGCTCTTAAAGAGCTATTATGGATTTGGCAAATGCAATCTAATGATGTACGTGAGTTACAGAAGATGGGTTGTCATGTATGGGATGAATGGATGAGAGAAGATGGCACTATTGGCAAAGCGTATGGCTATCAGATTGCTAAGTATAACCAACTAGACAATCTTATCAATACAATTAAAACTGATCCAGATAGTAGACGTATGATAGTTACCCTCTGGAACATAGAAGATCTTCCAGATATGGCACTGCAACCATGTGCTTATGAAACATTGTGGGATGTACAAGATAATCAATTAAATTGTATACTCCTCCAGCGTTAACGGGCGCCTTTGTATAGTAATATACATCGAACAACCTTACTAAAAATGGAACGTCGTATAATTTACTTATACGATAATCATTTACGAAGATTTTATTTTTAGTTCGAGGTGATAAATATGGCAACTGTATACAAGATTATTAATGAGATAACTGGCCAAGCATACGTTGGACATTCTGTAGATGTTAGACAACGTATAAATCGTCATTTTAGTGAATTAGCTAAAAATGGTCATCATTGTTTACCATTACAAGAAGACTACAATAAGTACGGTAGAGTTATGTTTCATACAGTATATGTAAAGGATAATATATCCGAAGAAGAAGCTACAATGCTAGAGCAAAAACTAATAGATGAGGATTATGATAATCTTTATAATGTAGGTAAATTTGCTAAACATGGTGGCGACTTAATGTCATATAATCCTCGAAAAGAAGAAATACGAAAAAAGATATCTGATTCTGTTAAAGCTGTATATGCTAATATGTCACAGGAAGAAAGATCTGCTAAATATGGTAATAGTGGAGCAAGTAATCCAATGTATGGTAAAACACATTCACCAGAAGCTAGAGCTAAAATGAGAGAAGCTAATTTAGGACGTACTCCATCAAACAAAGGCAAAACTAATTTAGAATATTTTGGTGAAGAAAAAGCAAAAGAAATATCTATGAAGATATCAGCATCTGCTAAAAAACGTACTGGTGAGCATAATCCATTTTATGGTAAAACTCATTCAGATGAAACAAAAGAAAAGATACGTTTAGCTAATACTGGTAAACGTAATGTGAATTGCCATAAACCAGTGGTTATTAATAAATTGGTATACGAAAGTGTGACATATGCTGCAGAAGTTCTTGGTGTAACAGCTGGAACTATTTTACACAGAATCAAATCAGATAACCCATTATATAAGGGATATGCGTATTTTATAGAATAAAATTGTGTTCAACGACTATCGAAAGCATGCAGTATAACTGTAGCAAGTAGAGTACACCTAAGTGGGTGGAAACGTTTGGGGTCCTGCCAGGGACGGATCGTGATATAGTCTGATCTATATAGAAATATATAGCAGTTCATAAGAGAACGTAGTATGATTAACGACCATACTAGAACACTTTGTCGGGGGATACGGGATTAGGAATCCCGTTCAATACAACACAATACGCAATGTTAGTTCATATGATTGCATATGTATGCAAACTTAAACCTGGTAAGTTTACACATATTGTAAATAATATGCACATATATGAGAATCATATAGAAGCTTTACAAGAACAAATTAAACGTTATGAGTCTGGCAACTTACCAACACAAGAACCTAGATTGGTTATTAATGGTGGTGTACAAGACTTCTATGACTTTACTCCAGATAGCGTAATTGTTGATAACTACTTCCATATGGGTAAGCTCCCTATGGTAGTTGCTGTTTAAAAAAATAAAATAAGATTAGGGTAGAGACAATGTCTCTACCCTATTTTCTTATGCTTGTTGGCGACCAGGCGTCATATTAAATACAATACCTTGAATACCAAGCTTTTTGATCTTTTTAAGAAGCATAGCAACTTTGCGATGTTTACCGAGTAAACGGTAACCCGCTATAATTGCTTCTGCGTTTGAAGGAATGGCTGTAATATAATTCCAACCGAAACCTTCCTCAAAAGTTTCTGGATAGAGGTCGTCACCGTTATAAGTGACATTATCCCACCCTAATGCATTTGCTAATGCAATTGTTCTACCTTCACCACCAATGCGCTCCATATGCCATGGGCACATTGAATTGTCTTCTGGATCAAACAAGTCATACTTCAAGTTTTGAAGCATTTCTTTTTCCAATTTATTTGAAGGAACAGCTACTAAAGATGGGAAAGCGCATTCTTCGTGTTGTACTTTGATAAATTTCATGATATATATCTCCTTTCAAATTAATATACTAAATAATATAAACCATGAATATTACCATTATAGTATACAACTAAAATAGTAGAGATTTACGATATACACATTATGCCAAGTATCATAGAAAAAGTAAATAAGAGTAGGGTGGAGATATTATCTCCACCCTAATTTTTATTGGCGACCAGGTATAATATTAGATACCTCCACACCTCTATTATTACATTCTTTAAGAATACGTGATACCTTACGGTATCTGCCAAGTATTCTATATCCAGCGATAATCACCTCTAAGTCTTTTGGTGCTTCTACGATATTGTAGAGTTTGGTTGACATATATTTGTCAGCACCATTGTATTTTACACCAGAATGACCTAGAGCATTTGCATAAGCAACTGCTAGATCTTTGCCTAGCCTTTCAGGTTGCCATCTGCTTAACCAAGTACCATCTTCGTATAGATCGGTCTTTAGTGTTTTTAATATATTCGATTCCAATTTTGTGGTTGGTACTACACACACATTATTAAAATTGCCGAATCTAGTTATTTTAATTTTCATGGTTAATATCCTCCTTGTAATTAATAAATATAATAACCATTCTATTACCACTATATTATACAACTGAAAATACTAAGTTTTACATCAAAAAAAAAAGAAAAGATATAGGCTAGGGATAATATACCCCTAGCCTAATTATTATGCGATTGTCTTTTCTAATTCTGCTTCGAACTCAGTTGTGAGTTCTTTGATATAGTCAAAGAAGTCCACAACGTTTGAATTAGATAAATCTAAATGCTCTTCCATCAGCTCTAGTTGATATCTATCTAATTCTTTTATCACAGATATCATTGTTGCTGGGTTGGAGATATCACTTTCTGTTAAATCATATAGATTTAACAAAACATGATTAATCTCATTAACGTCTTTAGTATCAATTAGATACTTTAACGTTTTGATCATATGGTCTTTAGCAACCCTAGCTCCACTTTTAGCTTCATCAAATACTTTGGAAGAATCGATTGCGTTGATTCTTTCCATTGCTGTTTTAATGTTTGCTAATTGTTCTGTTGTACATTTTCTCATGATAATATTCTCCTTTCGATTTAATATAAATAATATAATCATGATATTACCATTATAGTATATAACTGAAATACTTGAGTTTTACGAAACTACAAATATACCCCCAGTATCATAGAAAAAAGAAAAGATATACAGGATAGGACAATGTCCTATCCTGTATAAGTAGTTTAGAGATTAGGGAGTAATGCCCCTTCCTTCCTAATATTATCAACTACCATGAGAACCGCTTGGTGCAGTGTGTCATGTGTTGAAACGTGATCTCCTAAATAATAAATTTCCCATTTTTTATTGGTATTTAGAACGATTTTAAAATTAAGCGAATCTAGGTCAAAGTATATGTCATTATTGATGACATATAGCTCGCCTCCCATATCAGCGAGTCGCTCAAAAGCATTTTTCGCTTTTGAATCTACATTGATTTGGTTTTTAGATATACTAAAGCGTGTTAACATGCTTTCGAAATATCTTTTTATACTTGCATTACTCGTTACATTGGTGAGTTTAATGCTAGTATTAATTGAATGTAACGATCGGTAAGCTGATACTGATACGATATTATCATTATCATCTACAATTACATCACATTTACACAAACAATTGTTGAACATAAGCTCCTTGTTTGTTATCTTAAGACCATTTCCGATATCCTCCATGGTATCTGGAAAACCCAAAACCTTGTTAAACACTAATTCTGCAAATTTCATAATGATGATCTCCTTTCTTTCTATAAATAATATAACCATCATATTACCATTATAGTATACAATTGAGATACTTGAGTTTTACGATATATAAATATACTCCACCAATAATATAGAAAAAGAAAAGATATACAGGATAGCACATTGTGCTATCCTGTATAAGTCTATCTAAATAATATTAGGAATTAATGCAAAGTTCTTTTTACGAATTGCTTTCATATCCAATGCGGCTTCTTGTAACGTCTTATGGGTTGAAATTTGTTTACCATTTAAGTAAATATCCCATTCATCATTACTATTTAGCTTAATATTAATACCAAATCCGTCTAATTCAAAATACACTTTATCATCAACGACTTTTAATACAGCACCTAAATCCCGTAGATATTCAAAAACATTTTGAATCTTCTGTTCACTATAGACTTGGTCTATAGTGACTTTAAGTCTTAATAAGATAGACTCAAAATAGTTTTTGATATCTTCATTGCTTGTTATATTAGTAAGCTCAATGTGTGTTCTTATTGGTGATACAGGAATCTTAGAATACGTCATTCTTATAGACTCAACAGTTTCATCAAGCGCCATTAATATTTTGCAAGTATAAATACACCCATTAAAACTAAACTCCCGTTCAGTTATTTTCTTTATAAATGTACCACCACCTTGAGCAGGTACATTAATTTTATTTACCTTAGGTTCGTATCCTAAAACTTTATTATAAGCCAAATCTTCTAATTTCATTTTCAAATCCTCCTAATTATTTTTCCATACGATTTTCTACTGCTTCCCAGAATTCTTCATCAAACTCAGGATCTTTATATGGGTTTGGTCTTGGTTCTGGGTCATCAAAATAGTGAGCATGTGTATGAGCACTATAATAGAAGCTATCATAACAGTCAATGAAATCGTCTAATCCAAATTCACCAAGCTCAACCATATCTAAGAAATCTAAAGTATATTGTAGCATATACAAATTCATCTCAGCAGGTTTAGTTGCACTAAAATTGACAGCCTCAATAACAGCTTCACATAGTAAACGAAGATCTTTGATTATACATTCATTTTCATCAATAGTTGCATATTCTGGATCTTCTGGGTCACATACCATATAGTTGAATGTGAAGTATTTATCACTACAGCTAATAGGGTTATAATCAACCGAGAACTGTTTACCATCTGGACCACCTATGATGATATCACATGATGTACCATATCCGTCAGTAATAGCATGGTTAATAGTCTTCACTATAATATCTCCATAGTTTTTAGTTGGGAATGTTACAGTAGTTAGCGTAGTGAACTTTGTTAGTTGCTCACTTTCTATTCTTAAGTTAGTATACTGTCTTGCTGTGAAAAAGTTACTGCAATCCAAAAGTTTAACAATAGCATTAGCTAACTCTTGACAAGTATTTTCTTCCATCTCTCCAATAGTGTATTTCCATTCCATCTTAATATTCCTCCTGTGGATTACAAATAGCATCTTTAGTTGCTAAATAAAAATAGTCTTGTGACAATTCAAAGAATTCTTTATCGTTTATCTTATTGTATTCAGGATAATCAAATTTGAATTCTGCCATTAGCTTTGCTATATCATCAAATATAGCACGAACGATATCCCTATCTAGTTTATAGGCATACCTATTCAATACGGTTACTGGATTCTTACCAAATGGATCTAATACAAAATAATCCACTCTAGTATCAGTAATGTATCCATCAACACATTTGAACTGTAATACAATATATACATTGATATCTTGTAAATGAATACCATAACCGATATAGTTATTACTCGATTCTAGTATATTTACAATTCTATTCTTCTTAATGAAATAATTGAAATCCTCATTGTCAAATGGGATACGGCTAAAGAAGTCATTAAACAATCTTGGTATATATTTTTCATATACAAAATCTTCTTCTTTAGCTATTCTTAAAAACTCACTCATTTTATACACCCCTTATTAAAAATCGAAACCATAAGCAGCTACTGTTTTAGTATAATAGATATAATCAATAATAGAATGCAATTCATATGCATCTGTACTATCAATACCAATATCATTATACTTAGAACTAGACATTAAAGTCTTCCATACATACTCTAATGCTTCACGTAATAACTCTGCTTTTATAGCACCAATAGAGAATTGTCCTGCTTGGATACCAGTAGGTAACTCTAAAGCATAAAAGATGTAAGTGTATCTTTTAGTTTCGGCATCCATTACTTCTAGTAGATGGAATTTCATATTCAAATCTAATAGATTCATCGTACACTTACAATTAGCATATTGAGTTTCCATAGTTTTTACTATTTCCATTGGTGGTTCAATATCTACACCCTCAGGTGTTTCTCCACCAATAGATAGTGGACTAAAACTTCCAAAGAACTTATTTAAGTACTTTAGGATTTCATTGTTGACAAGATGATACTTGCCATCATAAAGATCTTTAACTTCACTCATAATCTTATCCTCCTAATTAATCTCATCCAACGGTCTAGCAAAATCAATAAAGATACATGCTTGATATATACGTGTAGCCATATCAAATATATGCATAGGTAAAATATACGGTTTACCATCAGACGCACTAGCAGCCCAATATAATAAGCTATCTACTATCTTCTTTATTACCATTGTATCAATCTCATGTAGGTTATCAAAATTATTATAAACAATATCATCTACTTTAATGGTTTTAAAACCAAACGGTCTATCATATAGACGATAATCTATAGATACATTAAGATCTTTTATGATCAAAGTAGCCTCATCTTCAGTATCACTTATGATAATTTCAACACGTTTATTTCTAGCATTATCTACTGACTTCTTTTGATGTGTACCTAACGGTAGACATCCTATAAAATTATGAAAATCTATAAACAAATCTCTTTTAGTACGCTCTGTACTCTTAATTTCACTAACAATAAATCCACTCATTTTAAATCCTCCTTTTAAATAACTATAACCAATGAGTCATAGCTATATTATATAACCATAATTTTTATTACTCTAAGAAAAAAAAGAAAAGTATACAGGGGTGAGCAATTAGCACACCCCTGTATAAATTACATATCCATTTCGAATGTTAAATGGCGAATAGCACCTGGTAATGTATACCAGTCATCGTCAATTTGCTCTTCTAATTCAGTATTGTATAAATAATATACAAGCCCGATTTCCTCTTTATTAGAAGTGCCTACCAATTCGATAGGTATATTGTCGAAGCTCATACTTATAAAGTCTAAGCTTGACGGACCATCGTTTGGAACAGTACCATATGCTGCTAATGTAGCGCCTTTTTCGTTTAACCATTCCATAAACGCTTTACCATTATCCATCACGTCAAATAGTAATGCTCGGACTTTTAATATAGAGCTCATGGCTAACTCTATATCTTTATTGACCCAACCGCAAGTTACGTTATCGGTTATACCGACTACGTAATTTACACCGAATTCATTACATTCGGCGTCAGACTCAAAATATATAGAATCTATCTCTTCTTGGTTATATTTTCTTGTATATATCGATACTTTGAAAATATTTCCAAATAAATTGAACTTACCCGTATATAAGGACTCATCATCCTTATCTTGGGTAATTCTTCCGAAGCCATAACCCAATAAACGTTCAATTTCTTTGATTGATTCTTTTATATCTTTTGCAGTATTATACATGGTAATATTCCTCCTTATGCTTAATAAATATATAACCATTGTATTACCATTATATTATACAAGTAAAAAAAAGAGTTTTACTATATACAGTTTAGTATCATAGAAAAAAGAAAAGTATACAGGATAGGAACAATGTCCTATCCTGTAATATTCTTCTCTTAGATGATGTTTTTGAGAAGCATAGGCTTCTTTTCTAAGCTATCTTTATAATCAGCCATAACTTTAGCCGCTTCAGCCAAAGTCTTACAGATTACATTGTCTACTCCATTAGGACAGACATACCAGCTATTTTCGAATGGTGAAATAACACCCAAGTCCTCAAATCTGAAAACTACATTATCGTTTTCAATATATAAGGTCCCATGTAACCCAAGCAATACTTTCATTGCTTCGATCTTGTTCACATCTTCTTCAATATCTTGCTCCATATCTACAATTAATGCAAGATATTTAGTGAAGTATGACTCAATAGCTTCGGCTGTTTTTGGAGCCATAATGGATACTTCTACTTGGCCAATATACTTACTAAAATAAGTAAACCAAGCATATTCGATAAATCCATTATCGGCAACTCGTAATAGACCTTTCTTTGTCACACAATTTTCTAATTTGAAAATGTCTTCCATATAAGGTCTAACAACAGTATTATTTGCTTTTGCTAATTCGTGTAATCTCATGATAATATTCTCCTTTTCTTTTAAAATACTATAAATAAATATAACCATGATATTACCATTATAGTATACAACTAAAAAAAAAGAGTTTTACGAAATAAAAAAATATACAGGTACTGGAAATTCCAGTACCTGTATTTTTGTTTTACTTACTACTATTTTCTCTAACGTATTTGATAGCCTGGTCTATAGTAAGACTAGCTTTTACAATAGAATAGTCTTTAGTTGTACGTACATCAAAAGCATATTCTAACAAGATACCATCATAACTAGAAATACACAATGGAATATATTCAAAGCATAATTCCATTGTATCTAGTTGTGATACAATCTGTTTATACTCATTAGTGTATGTCTTACCAATAATAGTAAGAATGCCTTCGTTATCACGAATGAATTGCTTATCTTCTTCACTGATATACCTTAAGAGCTTACGCATCTTAATAATACCATCAATGGCTAATGGGATAGAACGAGATAAATCAGATATCTCATGTTCGTCCTTAATTACTGATACATATCCAATACCATAACTATTACCACTTGGTATAGATTCGATAATAAGCTGTTTAATATTATCATCTTCGAATATTACAGATACACCAATATCTGCACCGAATAATGTACCCTCACCATAGTAAGACTTTCGTTCATAGCTTTCATCTGGAGACATATCAAACTCAATATCAATTATCTCTTCGATAGCATCTAACGTATTTTCGACTATATTTGTTTCCATAGTTTACACCTCGTATGAAATTGTTATTTATCTTTACGTGCTTCTGTGATAACCTTAATTACAGCTTCTTCTAAGCTATCACATGATTCGCTAGTCTCATAATTATTACCAATAGTAATATTAGGACTATTATGATTAGGGAATGATACCCAAATATCATGATGCTTACCATTCCCATAATAAGAAACAAGAACCATATTACTATTGTGACATGTAATTTCGATATGAGCACTAGGTGTAATACGTGCTAATAACTGATACAATGTCATACCATCATCAATTTTCATAGTATCTAGAATTCTAATAATACCAGCTATCTTATTCATAGCATTATAAGCATAACCGACAATATTATCAAACCCATCAAGAGCTACTTTGATACTAATATATGGAGTCAATGTATTAGATTCGATATATAGTTTAGACTGTTCATTTATATTGCTTTTTGTGACTTTAAGCCAGCAATTACAATCAATCTTTCTATTGGTTGGTAAGCTGAATTCACCAATATACTCAATATAAGTTTTATTATCAAGTATCTTTGGTTCTTTAACATTGAATAGTTTAGTCATCAGAGAAATAAGATCTAATCTCCACCAGCATTCAGATATATTTTTAGGGTAAATATCTTTTATTACAGATATTGCTCCAGATATAGAGTGTGCAGATTTTGCATACATAATTATACCATTGAATCTGGTACATACTTCATATAGATTCTCTTCATCAGACTCTGATACATTATATGTGATAGATGTATTAGTTTCTGGTAAGATAATAGTATATTCAAATAACCCTCGGCTTACCATTAGAACATTAGATTCTAATTCTGCTAGAGCATCTATATTCGCATATTCATTAATGACATCAGATAGATTATATGCTAAGTCTGAAATGTATTTGGAAACTTCAGAAAAACTAGCATCATCTATAAGACTAATGATCATTGGTGTAGTATCGATAGTTATTTCCTTACTATACCCTTTAGGTGGTGTAGTTGTTTTTGTTTCAGTTCTTATTATAGCTTGTGGAATATTTTTATTAGATTGAGTAGTCACTTCAATTTTGATTGACTCATTACAATCAGATATATCCTTATCTAATATAAAGACGTGTTCGTGTTTGGCAGCAACCAATGGTTCTACCATTCTAGCACTAATATTAATAAGTGCTTCTCTAAGTTTAGCTACGATTTCTTCATTTTTCATTTTAATTACTCTCCGTATCTTGATCTTAATAAATTATGTAGAGTTCTTACCTTAATTAGCCAAGGATTATTACTAGTATCTGGTACTACTTTACCACTCATGAATAAGCTATCATACAATTTTTGTACGAATGCTTTAAAATAATGAGAACTGTAAATAGCTTTACCATAGATACATTTACCATGCTGATGAAGACTAAGTTTATACTTATCCTTATCTTCATAGGTTAAGATATAATCACCCACTTCAATATACCATGGGTTTATACCATGCATGGTTCTAGATATAGACTTTGGTACAGTTTCTAAAACCTCATAGGTCACTTGAGCCAATTCATCATCAATACAAGCCATTATTTTCTCTCCTTTCGTTTCATAGTTACAAACTTAAAACTATAATATTTACGATCTACAACTTCAGTTTCATTTACAACTTTTACTTTCTCCCATTCACCTCGTTTTAGTTTAGGGAAGAAAGTATCAGCTGGTAGCTTCTCATTAACCACTGTAGCTATAATATCAGTAGCATCATCTAAGAATAATTTATAGATTTCTCCACCACCAATGATAAATATATTAGCCTTTCTAAGACGTTCAGCTTCAGCTAGTACTTCTTCTTTAGAATGAAATACTTTAACTCTGTCATTGAATCGTTGTTTAGGCACATATGATTTATCTTTAGTAAGAATCCAATTTTCCCTATGTGGTAATGGGTTAGGAAGAGATTCATAGGTTTTTCTACCCATAACTACAGTACACCCTAAAGTTGTTTTCTTAAAATGTTTTAGGTCTTTAGGTATATGCCATAATAGCTTACCATCTTTACCTATACCATTATTTAAGTCATGTGCAACTATCATTGATACTAACATCTCTTCACCCCACTATCTAATTTCTTTCTCAACTATTATAGCTGAAACAATTAATAAAAATATATTTACAAACGTAATTCCTAGTATAAGCATTATACATAGGGTATATAGAAACGTTTCTGCTTGTACTCCCATAATATACGGTAAAGACCCTTCACCATATAACTCTAGGGATATATGGTTAAGGATTTTACACAATATGAGTACAAGACAGGTTATTAATGATCCACAGAGAAGAATGATTATCTCTCGTTTAATGAAAGTCTTTAGTTTTTCCATGCTTTCTTAATCCTTTTGAATAAATATGACAGTAGATTCCATATAAGGTGTGGAGCCCATATAACTAATGCAACTACACTTACTATAGTAAATACAGGTGCTATTATATCATAAGTTATATAATCTATAGTATTACTTACATGTGTAAACCCCATCAAGGAGAATACCCATGCAAGAAATACAAATATACAAGCTATAGGTGCCATGATAACAAGTACAGTTGCAAGGAATTCTTCAATACTTTCTTTTATCCTGATAAACGATTTCATTTATCTTACCTCAACTGGTCTAGCTGTCATATCTATTACACTTACCCTGTCTGAATACTCCATATTGTGGCTGATTAGGAAGCATTGTTCACACCCAACCATCGAAATAAGATTCCCCAGTAGGGTAATAAACTGAATACGATTTTCGGTGTCTAAACCACCATCAATCTCATCTAGTTTAAGGATATTATAATCAGTACTAGCATTAGCTAAGATAGCAAAACTAATAATCATAGATAGCATACAGATTTGTGATGTACTCATAGAAGAGATATCATCATTCATCAATCCACTACCTAAGCATGGAATTCTAAACTCTGTTTCATTAATAACGAATGGTTGAATAACGAATTCACCACCAAAGATACATGAAGTCAATTCATTAGCCTTTACCATGATATCATTCATATAAGCACCAATGAATATAGTTTGAATACCAGTATTCGGAGATACATAATACTTGATAGCTTCTATACGTTCGTAGTTATCAGTATACTCTTGCATCTCCTTATGATATTCATCAATAAGAATCTTATTATGAGCAATATCATCACGTTGAGCTATAAGCTCATTGTAATTATCCTTGCATCTTTCTGCCACAGCTGATTCTTCAAGAATCTTAGCATTAAGTTCCTTGATTAGGTCACGTTTAGCTTTAGACTCATTAGCTTTCTTCTCTAATTCTCTCATTTCTAGATCAATCTCTTGGATTCTATCTAAATGAGGAAGATTAGTTTCAGATTCTCTAATAGCATAGTCTGTTTCTATAACTAAAAGATCATAATCAGCTCTTTCACCTCTAAGATCACTTAGTTCTATTTCATAACCATTACATTCTTTTGTCATTCTATCAATATCACTATTGATTTCATCAATGATGGACTTATTAGCATTATACTTAATAGCTGATTCTTTAAGAGAGTCTACTATCTTAGATACAGACTCTTTAGCTTCAAGCAAGTTATATGAGTTAGTCGCTCTATAGACATACTCTTCTAAGAACTTAGCCGTAGTATTATTAGTAATAGATTCGATGAAACCTTTCCAAATACCATCAGCACCTATCTTAGTTAGATAAGACTTATTGCTTTCAAAGACAACTTGTAAAGCTTCTAGTTTATCCATGAATGATTTAGCTTCATTGGTAAGATGTAAGTTATCATTTAACTCTTTTAGCTCTTCTTCTAGCTTCTTGAGTCTATCTGATAACTTAACTAAAGCATCTTTAGGTTTCTTCTTCTCAGCTTCAATAGCTTCTACTATGAATACACAGTCAGTAAACTTACAATCTTTAGGTTTAAGCTCAAGATTCTTAGTTTTCTCTACTAAAGACTCATAGAATCCCATATCTGCTTCTATAGATATACGTTCTTTAGTACATGCTTCAATCTCTTTAGTTATAGTAGCTAATGTACTCTCATAGAAAGATGAATTTCTAGTTACCAATGTATCTACATCTTCTCTAGTAATATGCTCATATCTATCCATAATAGCATAAGAGAAGTTATTCATCATATCGAATAACTCTTTAAGTCTATCATACTCAGATTTATTGTCTATACGATAGTCTAGTTTAGCTATATCACTCTCTATAGCTTTAAGATTAGCTACAGCTTCATTATATCTACCAAACTCTTCTTCAGAGAAGTCCGCATCAATAAAAGTCTCTAGTCTAGATTTCTTCTTATTGATTTCAGTATTGATATTAGCTATCTTTCTTTCACATTCGTCATGAGCATTATTTGTACGCTCTAATGCTTCTCTCCAACGTGGAAGATTATCTTTATCTTGCTCTAGTTGACGTTCTAATTCTTTAATTAGTTTAGCACGTTCTTCTACAGTATAGATATTCTCAATATGATGTCTAAATATCGGAGACTGTTTTAATGTATTAGTAAGAGCTATACGATCTTGCTTAATAGATTCATATCTAATATTAATGGTCTTATACTCTTCTAATAACTTCTCTGCATTATTTTCATCTAGTTTAGCTTTAAGAATAGCTATACGTTGTATAGATGCATCTCTATCAGATATAGCTTGGCTAACTTGTTTAGTTATTGTATTATATCTAAGATCTAAGTCCTCCTTATTGCCAATACGATTAATCTTTGCTGTCAAAGATTGTATTAGACTTTTATACATAGAATGCTTCTTGGATATAATCTTATACATAGCATTATATGCTTCGATACCACTAATAATCGAAGATACAAATGACTTACGTTCAGCTGGTCTCTTATCAGCTAACCCACGGTCTTCGGAAGATAGTTGACTTAATGCCAAGAAGTTAGAGTCTAGGTTAAATAGTGAGTAAATGATATCCTTAGCTGAACTTACGTTCCAAGTCGGATTCAATTCTTCTTTACCATTAGGCCCATATTTATAGACTTGCCCTCTAGTTTGTTTACGTTCACCCTTTTTGTCTATAGGGTGTACATATTCTATCTCATAAGTTATACCATTGTGTAAATATCGTATAACCTTTCTCCCAGTTACCCCTGGAACAATAGCATTAGAGTCATCATTAATTGGTGTAAGCGATTTAAGCAATGTACTCTTACCACTACCATTGGTGCCTCTAATAATCACGATAGGATTCACATTTTGAGATAAATCTATCTCTAATATATCATCACCACGTCCATTATAAATGCCTATATAATTCTCTAATCTTATGTATGTAATACGCATAATATATCCCTCCTTATTAGAGGTCTGTTTAAATATCACTAAAAATTAATATACAGTATGGGAACAGTGTCCCATACTGTATACTTTGTTTTTATCCACGAGTTAGCTCATCAAGAGCTTTAGGCATAGCCTGTGTAGCCCAGTCTATTGGAACTGGTACATCATATCTCCAATCGATTTCATATTCTTTACCACACTTGGTACATTTGAATTTGAAATCATGTTTATAATCCATAATCCATTTATGAGGATCATCATGCTTATTGAGTATACTCAAATATGGAGTACGTTCACCCTTAAGGGATATAAGATATAATGATTCACTTCTACATTCAGGACACTCATGTGCCTGAATAAACATTGACTTAGCCATATTAGTTCTTCTTATTACGATTCTTCATGAATTCTTTTTTAGCATCTAAGATAGCTTGTTCATTTAGCTTTTGACCAGGTACAATGAAATTACCATTTGGTTTATAAGATGCTTTATCATTGTTTTCGAATCCTTTGAAGTCTGCTAATTCTGGATGGTCTTTCACGTAGTTATCAACTTTTTCTTTGATATATGCTACTAGATTATCACGTTCTTCTTTATGAGATTCATCACCAAGATATTTTAGTATAGATGGAGCATGTGCTAATGCTGCATTCAATATGTTTTCATCAGATAACTTTTGTAAACAATTCTTGACAATCATCGGTACAACCAACTCAAAGCGTTCATCTTCAAATACACGTGCCACCATACCTTTACCGATTTCTTCAGTATAGTATGGTTGTTGAGTTGCTTCAATAAGCATCTCACCCACTAATGGTACGAAGTACATACAAGCCTCAGTTGTATATAATTTCTTAATAACTTTAATGATTGGTACATAGTTACAATAGTTAGTATCTAATAATGTACGGTATACTTTATTAGCATATGTATGTGGCATTTCCATATCAGAGAATAATTGATTATACATGAAATCAATGTATAACGTGATAGCAGTTACTGCATCCTGATTTGATTCAGGTGTAGCACTTCTATAGATGTATTTGGTTAATTCATAGCATAGACTGATAAATGCATCATAGTTCTTATTTTGTAATGCATTCAATACTGCTTTGGTGTTGATTAGCATAATTTCATTATACATATAGTCATTTTCATCATCGATGTCTACACGGATAGTAGAGATGAATTCATCTTTATTAATCTTTTCATCTTCAGTATCTAGATATACATACCCAACTAGTTTATTTGTTGGGAATCTATGGATTATCATACGTATTTTATTGTAATCAATATCTTTATCTTCCACAATAAAGACACGTTTAATCCATGAAGCCAGACATCTAGCATTTTCACCATAGTAATCACAATTAGGCATAAGACTATATCTTTCTTCATCTTTGAAGATAGCATTTTTAAGATCTTCTGCTAATTTAGAGAAGCTTAGTGTAGCTGGAATATTCATTTTAGTTTCCTCCTATTAAAAATAATGTATATAGTATGAGTCAATAGACCCATACTATATACTATATTAGTTAAACAACTTCAGTGTGCTTAATAGCACGAATGTCGCCTTCGATAACTTTAACCGCATCAGAGTAACGGCAATCTGCCATATCAAGAATGATATCAGAATATACACGCTCAACTCCATTAACGATTACTTTACCGAATTCTGTTTTTAAACCTAGTTGATTATTGCGTTCCTTAAGCTCTTCCATTTGTTGACGAGACATAATGAACACACGATGATAAATATCTTTTACTGCCATAGTAAACACTCCCCAGTTAATCTTCGACTATAAGATCTCCAGGTTGATAGTTTGACTGTTTAGCTAGGCTTATGGATTTACCCATTTGATACATTTCATAGATAGCACGATTCTTACCATCATCTGCTCCCTCAAGAACAGCTCCGATATCTTCTGCTAATTCAAATGCGGACTTAACACCAATAGCATCTCTATAACTTTGTTTAAGTTCATTGAAAGATGCATCCCAGCTATTAGGTTCACCATCACTAGTAAACGTATATCCATCATACACACTTTGATTCAAAGGACACATAATACCACTAGTACCAGGTTCAGTTGGTGAAGAGGTATTAAAGTCTAAGATACCTAAGTGAGATGGAGAAATACGTTTAAGTCTACCCTCGAGATTCTTATTGGATGTTTCACCAGGACCTGTAGGTCCTTTGAAAGTCCACTTTAATTGTAATATAGCATCACGTTCATTAACCATATTACGGAAACCTTTGATACCACTCTTTTGTAACTCAGATATTAAGTACATAGGTTTGATATCGATACATTGTCTAAAACGTTTGATTATAGTATCGGATTTAAGACGTCTAGCTATATCATTTAAACGGTACATACCTGTATTTAGTTTCATTACATATAGAGACGCAATCCATTCAGACCATCTAATACGCTTATTAGTAACATCGGTGTTATCTTTAAGTCGAATATTAGAGAACTCTGCCATCATCCATCTTAGTATCATATAAATATTAGATTTGTATTCATATGGTAATCTGATATTCTTCTTAGTGACTATATCGTATTGATCTTCTAAAGAATATAGAGCAGATAATCCTTTCTCATATTCCATATTATTCTTAACGAAATGCGCACCAAGAGAAATAACCCAGTAGTCTTTATTGAATAACGATTCTGCTGTATATCCAGTCTTTAAACTACGAAGATTGTCTAAGATAGTTATAACTGCTGATTGATATACACGATCATTATCAAATAATATCTTAGCTACTTTTACATAACCTATACGGCTAGTAGTGGCTTGACATTTGAACGTATAGTAATTCTCTTCTTCCTCAAAAGGTTCTTTAGAAATGAAGATAGTATTATCGAATCCAAATAAACTTAATGCTTCGTATAAACCATACTTAGCAAATAAGTATTTGAATGCTGGAACTTTTCTATCTACTGCATTCTTCTTACCCTTATAGGAAGCACCATTAGACATGATAGAATATACTGTACCGTTAAGCACAGTACCATCAGTAGTCTGATAGTCGTAGAAGTTACGAATCATACGTAAAGCACCAAAGACAGTCTTCAATGTAATCTTTTGTACTTTAGATGATTTTGCTAATGTATTATTGTAAGTACTTCCATCTACTAATTGGAAAGATGGGAAGTACGTATTACCATTTAGTATAATATAAGCACCCTCGAATACTCTAGGTACTGCTATATATACATCAAATGTATCACTATAACCATTGACTTCAATATAATAGGTTACCTTAAGTATCTTAAGATAGCTATCTTTGATTGGTACAGTGATATTATCATTGTTTTCTATGAGAAGTCTGTTTACTTCATCATAGTCTTCTATAGTATCGAAGCCTAATATCTTGACTGTGAAATACTTATCACGTTGACAAGATATAAGCATAGCTTTTAAGTCTTCGATAATAGCATCATCGGATTTAGAGAAGAATACGTCATTAAACTTAGGACGATTCTTATCATTATAATCGGCAATGAACTTGCTTTGCCAACTATTGTTCATCGTTACCCTCCTCTTCCGTTCCATTAGTTAGTTTGACTACTATCTCTTCTCCCATAGGGTTAGGGATATCCCCATCCTTGTCTTTGAGAATGAGATAAGCATCTATATCTGTCTTATCACAGATAGTCACTAACTTATTTAAAGTCATAGATGGCTTATCAAATATACGTTTATCATTATTGAAGTTCTCTCCAAAACGATACCCATATAAGTCTAAGTCAATCTTCTTCTTTGCAATAGCTGTTTTCATACCAACCATTTCTGGAGAATCATCAGCATGAATTGGCGGTGCAAAGATATTGTCTGGTGTGACATTACTAAGCAATCTATTATCTAAAGAGAATGCCTCTTTAGACTTAGCTACTACGTCACTAATACTAGATGTATTATCCCAATCCACATGTTCCAATTTATCAAAAGTAAAGTTATCTCTCTCTTCGTCAGATGGTTCGATAAACTTTAAGAATGGACCATGTTTATAGAATCCAGCTTTACCTGGATTCTTACTTATGTAAGTTTGAGTTGTGCTAGGATAAATAATACCAGTTCCCTCATCAATATACCCCATGAATGATGTATCATTCATAAAGTAATCGTTATAGTCTGTATTTATATCATACAGACTTAACAGTTTCCCTTCACATATTGCACGCTTCATGTTTTAACCCCGCTCATAAAAATTATACAAGGACCTAGGGGAAATACCCCTAGACCCTGGATTTGTATAATCTTATTTGCTATTGTTGATTACATTTATCGTCTTTGACATAAGTTTTCAATGCAGTACCTGGTTCAATAGCTACTACACGATTACCCTCTTCATCTAAAGATACTGCAATAGTAATAGTATCTTCGATGTCGATTTCAAGACCTTCTTCAGTGATTTCATCACGAGTCAAGCTATTAGTGTAATTCAAGATAGTGCTGAATAATACACGCAAGAAATCGTAAAGAAGTTCTGGTGTTTGGAAACGGTTTTTAACTTCTTCCAAGATGAATTTGTTTACGAATTCTTGAAGCTCACGTTCAGAAGCTGCAATAGTGTATTGACATAATTCACTATTGTCTACCAATTCCTTATCAGTAGTGAAGGATACATCAAAGGATGTTTTGTTTTCTTGGTCCACTGTACGGTTAACTAACAATGCACACAAGAATACACCATCTGTATTACTAATAGTAACTGCAGATGTAGTAATGTCCGCACCACCCACTTTGGATAAGAAGTTAGCCAAAGAGAAGATGATTGGACGGAATAATTCTTTAAAACTTGCTAATGGAACATCAAAGCCTACTTCATCAACTAGACGAGAGTTCCAAGTTTGAAAAATAGTTGTTTCTGTTAGGTTCTTAATCATAATAATATCCTCCTATAACCAAAAGAAACGAGATAGCAAACCACTATCTCATTTATAATATATACTTATAGATTTGTTTCACTAGGGTTAAACTTTTATATTTAACCCTAGTTGAGCTACTAGCTCATCTATAGTTACGATTGGAATACCATACTTATCAGCTTTAGCTGTCTTTGAAGATGAGTAATCCTTATAAGGTACTACAAGATAATCTGTAGACTTAGTTATGGATTCACTAGGCATATCTCCATTAGCCATCAAAGCTGCTTCGACATTAGCATCTCTAATACCAGTAAAGCATATACGTTTAGCTGGCTTAGCATTGATGCTATGTTTTAAGTTAGGTATCTTTGTATAAATATAGACTAAGTCATCAGCAAATACTACACGCTCTTTAAGAATGGTATCTACCGTACGTTGTCCTATACCTGGAATAGCCAGCAATCTATCAGATAATTCATCATCAGATAACTTGATAAGACAATCTAATGGAATTACATTGAAGATGTTTGACCATGTACTAAAACCAATATCAGTGAAACCTAGAGACCCAACAATAACGAAGTCTAGGTTATCTCTGGATTTGATTTCATTAAGCTGGTCTAGGAATTTAGCTATACCACGTTCTCTAAATCCAGCATTGAATAATCTAGTCTCATCTACATTTTCAAATAGATCTCTAAGAGACTTGATTTCTAGTTTCTCTATAGCAGCTTGACCGAAGTTCTTGAAATCCAATCTTACCATCATATTAACCATCTTAGCTTGATGGATACCTGGGCAAGTTGGATTTTCGCAAGATATAGTCTTACCAGAGAAAGATTCTACTAATTGACTACCACATGCAGGACAATGATCAATGAATGGTTCTATAGGATAGAGTTTCTCATTCTTATCATTGTTTGTATTGTATAGCTTACTTACATATGGCATTACATCATTCACATAAGCCACTTCAATCTCATCATTATATCTAAGACTGAGTTTCTTATATCGTTCATATGAGTGACCACTAGCTTTATAGTGAACTGTACCGTTGAACTCTACTGGGTCAAATATAATCATCGGAGTGATTACACCATTAGAACCAACTGTATATGAATATCCACGGAATCTAGTTACTCGTTTCATAGCATTAAACTTAATAGCCATGCTATACTTATTGACATGGTTTACACGACCTAAGAGTTGCTTATGATAATTATCATTGTAAGACACTACAATACCATCATAAGCAAATGTCATATATGGGCGCATCATATCAGCATCTTGAACGAACTTGTCTACCATGTACAATACATGGTCATATCTACCAGAGAAAGCTTTATAAGCATTAGAAACTTTGGTAGCAAAGTATCTATTCATAAACATAAGCTCTTCTTCTCTAGTATCGAAATGTAATGATGTACCTAATGGAACTAAAGTAATATACTCTAAGTGTTCTCTAGCATTAGCTAAACCTAGAATACCAGATACTGCAGTTCTCATATTGGTATAAGATTTACCAGTCTTTGCTTTAAGTCTTTCCATATCATATTTAGTGATGATAGCTTCAAACTTCATACCAAAGACTTCATTGTCTGGAATAGTATTAGGGAATCTATATCCGTATAATACACTAGTAAGATCGGTAGCTCTATCATTATCCAAATCACCACGAGTTCTAGCAGACACTACATGGTTAGATACTTCTGCTTCAATAGAGATACCATCATACTTGAGTTCCATAACTATATTGAGAATATCATTAGGATTATTTACTCCATTATGGAAATGTAATCCAATGAAATCTCTTTCGAAGATCTTTACATTAGGATCTTCTGCTACACCAGCAGTATATGCTTGATGGTCTAATACAAATTTACACTTATCAAGAGTACCAACTAATTCTGAATACTTATGAGCAGTGTCTCTTTGTCTATCAGATATTTGACCATTATTCCATGATAATGGTGTAGCAAACTTAGATGTATTACCGTATGCTAGGATATCCATACCATATGTATTCTCAATCCCTATAGGGACAGGTATAAACATATTTGGATATTCAGCAATACCATCTTTATCTTTACGTACACTATTCATACCAATATTGGCTCCACCAACTTGGAAGTTAGGGTTATATCTCTTATACATTTCTAACAAGAGATCATATACCCCATCTTCAAGTGGTAATACTTCAATATCGGTACCATTGTATAGTGCATTGCTTATACGTAATACCAACTCTACATCATCAAGACGTACATTATTCTCATCTTGAAGAGCACAAGTTGCTATATGATTCATAAGATATACATTTTGAGGATCAAGGGCAGACTCAAAGTTGCCCCCTAGTATATCCATATAAACTTGTCTCAAATCAGACATAGCTTACTCCTTCTGAGGTTCTTCTTCCTCTTTAGGTGGATTGATAAACATATTAGGTTTAGGGTCATCACCTTTGAAGATGATTTGTGGTATCTTAAACCCTTTCTTATCATCCACCATCTCAATGGTAGGTTTACGATCAGCGTCAGGAACTTCGATAAACATATGTGGGATAGAAGATGGAAGAGCAAAGATACTCTTAATCACTTTCTTATATTTATCAAATCTAATCCTTAAGCCTATAGTCCGTAGATATACATTAAGCACCTCTACAGATCTAGATTTGGATTCACTATCAACTTTAACGTCAATATTGAATGGAGAATCTGTTAATAGATTCTTTGCTTTACGTCTTGCATGTGGAGACGTACTATACACTAGAAGCATAATAGCATTAAACCAAGAACCGATGTGTTGCATGGCAGATGTTTCCATTACACCCCAACGTACTGGAGTATTAGGGAATCTATGTCCACCCTCACCTGGGTTCTTATTACGACTATTTTCATTTCTAGAGTTTGTAGCAGATAATGAAGTTACAGAGAACTTATCTTCTGCATACTGTTTAAGTCTTACAATGTATTGATGACCTACTAGTAAAGGACGTTGGGTTCTTACCTTACGAGGATTACCATTACTATCAAGTAATTGACAATATGCATAATCAATCTCACATTCAGGGAATAACTCATACATAGCTACCAGTTTATCTAGGTCAATGTTTTCTTGTATTGGAGATACTGATAGGATGATACATCCATCATTCTTCATAGACTTAAGTAAATCTAACTTGCTATCATCATTCAAGGCATAGACATATTCCCTGAATGCATTAGCTTGCATTAGAGTGAAGATACTCATAAATGTAGCAATACGTTCTAATGATTGATTTACCTCATATGGGGTTTCCATAGGTAAGTATCTTAGAAGTTTAGCAGATGCTGCATTTATTTCAGTTTCAAATATCTGAGCTGGATTAAGACGGTTAGTAGAAGTACCTTGGTTATAGATCATTTCTACTCTACGACCATCAATAGTCTCAAACATTTCTTCATCAGGTAGTATACGGCTAATAACACCTTTACCACCATAACGGTTGGTAATCTTATCCCCGATATGTAGTTCATTGTTTTCACGTACTACAACTTCAAGGAAGATATTAGAGAAAGCTTTCTTACCATCAAGAGAGAACTTCTCTCCATCTAATAAGCTCTTTGCTCTAGAATAAAGTACTTGTAGTTCGTATCCAATCTTAGCATTAGGATAACGATCTTTATACATATCCACTTTATCTACAAGCTCTTGGGAGAATCGAATAGACTCTTTCCAATACGTTCTAAGCTGTGTAGTATAGTTGGATGATTCCATCATCTCTGGGTTATTAGTAATGACATTGACATCAACTACAGTACCTGTAGCAGTAATCTTATTGTCATTCATATTAATATCCATAAGTCTGGAATATACTTGAGAGAACAAGGATTCTTGTTTATTCTCACGTCTTGTAGCCAATAGAAGACTATTGGATACTTCTTCTCCGATATCAGGCATAACTTTATATATAGTTTCATTACCATATAGATTAAGCATGATATCATTTTCATTGACCATGATTTGAACCTTATGGTACAATGGAGAACTTAGTCTCTTAGCACAGCTTTCAGATAATACAATAGCATCTTCTGTAGTATCAGAGATAGCTGCATAAGTAACTAATAGATTTACACCATCCATACGGTTATTATACTCATCAAACCCTTTAGATTTGAGATAGATGTCACCTGTACGGATTTTACTACCAATACCTAGGGAGTCTAAGTACTTAGTATTTTGGTCATACCCATAACTTTCTGTAATATGTAAGTATGAGCATCGTTCTACCACATCAATGATATTCTTATTAGCATTGTATGTGAGTAGAAAATAGTGATGGTTAGGTATCCAGTTAAACTTATCAACTTTATCTAGGATAACTAAATCATCACCATGGTATTGTTTGAATGATGTGGACTTATGCCCAAATTCATTCTCATAGCCTGTCTGTAAGAACGGCACTTCAGGTGTGTTCAAAGACATGACTTGATCGGCCTGTGTAGAATACAATAATTTACGGGACCCAGATACTGCTGTCGGAATAGGTTCGGCCAATTCTTTACCTAATGCCTCTTCTGGGAATTTCAATCTCCTTTCATATTTCTTAATTTCGTCTACAATATTTACGCTAGTTGCCAATGTACTTACCCCTTTCCATTATGTAACAAGCATAGAATTGCACCAGAAGATTACTGGAATCTTCTGGCTCAAAACTATAATATACAATTACTCTTCTACTTGGTCCATTGCTCTAAATAATGCCATTACATCATTAGACAATGTATTATCTACAGATTCGGTTAAAGTCTTAGTTGGAGTTAATAACTTACGACATTCTTCTTTAGCTGCTTCAAAGAATACTTTTTGGAAGTCTTTATTATCAAATAGGATTTCAGTAAACTTCTTATTAGTGAACTTCATATCAGCATGCTCATCTAGTTGCATATAAGCCCCTTTGGCTTTAACACGACCAGTATCTTTAAGAAGTAATAATAAAGAGAAGTATGGGTCAAACCCAATATCAAAGTTAAGCAATAATGGTGTAGTCATATTGGCTTTATTAGTACGGGACTTAATCATTTGAACTACGATTTCTTTACCATTGAAACCAAAAGATTCTTCTTTAATCTTCTTATCATCCAATTTGAAGATATTATTAGCATCGTAGTTAATAGCTTTACCGCCTGGTAATGTTTCATCTTGTTTAAGATATGGGATATCATTCTTAGTTGGCATGAAACCAGTTTCCACACGTTTATTGATATGATTGATTGCTAATACAATAATATTAGCAGTCTTAAGTAATTGCATAGTCAACTTAATAAACTGTGTATTAGCTTTAGCAATAGCAGTTGCATCCATTTGACCGCCCATTTCACCACGGTTAGCTACACGTTCTGGGACCATATTGGCTACAGAGTCGATTACGTATACAGTTGGTACCATCTTAATGATAGGTAATCCACGAGAATCCACATGACCTGTATCATATAAGTACTCATCTTTATTAGCCATCTTAGCATCATAGATAGATAAGATTTCTTTGTAGATACTTTCTACGTTAAGACCACTATTACGAATACTTACACGTTTAAATAAGTCATCCCCAAACCAACCAGTTAATGCTTCAAGACGGTTAATAGTAATACCGCCTTCGATAGATGCGATAAACATTCTTGCATTTTCGAAACGACGAATGATATTAGCACCCCATTGGATAGCTGCTGTTGTTTTACCAGAACCAGTACGTCCTACAACTAAGTTAAAAGACCCATCTACAATACCAAATGCGTCATAAGAGAATTTAGTACCGTCTTTATGGTAACCATTAATCTTATAACCATTCAAATAGTCTACATTAAAGAACCCTGTTGGGTATAATACATCATAAATACTTGTGCTACTAGATGTACCCATCTTATCAGATACTATAGAAATTAAATCTTCACTCATAGTGCTTCCTCCTTACATAATTCCAAAGTATTATATACTTTCTTGTTTCCTAGTATGTAAGAATTAAAAAGAAGTCCCATATAGGCAATGCCTATATGGGAGTTTCTGTATGTAAACTGTTTTACGATTGTATACTATAAACGTGTATGGTAGATACAGCTATTCGTAATAACTGTATCTAAATTTATCCATACACTTGTAGGATATTATCCTACAGGTCATAAGGAGGTGAATCCCTATGACAAGAGATGTCCTTCTTTCTCTTTGTGCTCAGAACCCTGAGCTCGAAGCGAGAAGACTGGCATCCGAAACCATACCAGTAGGTACTGTGTCTGGTGAACGGATGCCAGACAAAGATACCCCAATAGTTCACATGGTGCCATTATGGCGCATGCGGCTATACCATAAATATGGGGTATAGATAAAGATAATCATGGGTAGGTGTACACTCATCTACCCATGTATTATTTTTTGTGTTGTTATGGTAAATAATAACCTTCATTCTTTAGAGTATCAGCTATAATAGCTAACTCTCTATAGTCATCTAATGGTAAGTTTACCAATGTCCATTTCACATCATCTAGTTTGAGTTGTCTAGCAACACAGACTTCACTGTATTTAAGTAAAGTATCTTTGATAATGTGTTTAGGCATAGCATTTACTATTCTATATAGAGCAAATGTAGTATCTTCTTCAGCCGCTCTATATCTATAGTTGTACCATTGCTCACTTCTATGAGTATCTAGCATGTTAATGATAAACAATGGTGTCATTTCACCATAGAATAACGCTTCAAGAATGATGCGGATATCATCTACAGTGGTAGTATTGTATTCATAGGTAATCATCAATAAGAATAAGATACGTCTAATATTGATTTCTTCACGTACATCTGAGAATCTTGCTATTACAGCCATAGTATAAAACTGTCGAGGAAGATAATAGATGCTATCTAAGATTTCACATACATCTTTATTGATTGTCATACCTAAATCATTAAGTATTTCTGTAACCATACCAGGTACTTCATCATTCTGATGTACTACGTTATGGTTATAGATTACTCCGTTTATATAGATACGGTCTAGTTTATTAAAACTAAACCCTGGAGTATATTTAGTAAGCAGTTGTTTAATTAGCTTAGGAACCATAGGTCGTTCTTCCCAAAGCTTAGCTACTTCAGGAACTTCATAAGAGTATTTAACGAACTCATGGAAGTTATTAAAGATAAATAGTTTAAGTTCATCTTCATTATAACCCTTAGACATAACCTCATTAACAAAGTTATCCCTAATCTCTGCTTTTTCTGCTTCCGAAGGATCATCTAATAGCATATTCAATTCCATCGTATCTACAATAGGATCTAATGCAGGATTCTTCAGGTTATTAAAGTAAATGCCCTTCATAAGTCACCTCGTATATTGGTAGGATTAATAGTCTTTTGTAATACCATTGCTAGTGATAATTACACGTTTAGGTTTAACTGGTTCTTCTGGAACTTCAACTGTAGGAGTTACTGTAACTTTTTCTGCAGTTTGATTGAAGAAATCATCTTTAGCAGATACAGTTACACGTGGTTTAACTACAGGTTTAACGTCAGCAAAGAATGCATCTTTATCTGCTTTGGAGATATTTTGTGGACCAGTCTTATCAAAGTTAAACATACCATCTTCTTTATTGATTGTCATAGAAGAAGCTTCATCAAAGAAGGAGTCTTTAGATTTATCAACTTTGGAAGTGCGTTCTAAGTAAGTTTGGTAAGCTTTATTAACTTCATCGATTGGCATTTTAATACCAGAAGCGATGAATTCAATGAACTCTTTACCAGGTTCAGCATCTTGAATATGAGTAAAGAATTCATATGGTTCACCAAGACGTTCACGTAATACGTCTACATTAAGGTCCATGTTTTGAGCCGCAGGAACTAGACCAAAGATTACACCAATACGTTTAGCTGTAGGTTTGAATTCCAAAGATTTGCTATAGTCTAACATTTTACGAAGTTCTTTATATAAGTCTTCAGTATTCTTAATGCTAGCAATTTTAGCTTTTTCAATAGTCATGAAACCAGGAGTAGTGGACAATTTGTATAGGTCTGTATCATCAATATTTTGATCAGATTCTACTAAGTCTTGACCAAGAAGAACTGCCATACGTTGAGTGAATTCTTGGTTAGCCGCACGTTCAGCATCTTGTTTGCTACGGATACCATCTAAGAATTTCTTATTACTGATAGCTTGTACGGTATATTCATCAGATAATTCTTGGAAGTATTCTACAGTGTTTTGGATACCACGAGCATCTTGTTCGAAACCAGTGAATACAAACATGTGTACATTCATTTTCAATACTTGTTTACAGTACTTAGCTACAATAGTAGAAGCACCACAACCAGTACCACCTTCGGAAGAAGATACAATGATAATAGCCTCATCTTGAGGGTCTGGGAAAGAATCTAATTTGAATAAGTCTGCACGTAAAGCTTCCATAGCTAATCCTTTAGCCATATCACGTTCTTTACCACAACCACCACGGTTATCACCGAATACGATATTAATATCGTTGAATTCGTCTTTCATATCTTTTTGTGTTGTATTCAAAAGTAAAACGTCTTTACGATCAAATACGCCTTGGTTAATAGCATGCATAGCTGCTTTGTTACCAGCAGCTCCAATACCAATAAGTTTTGCTTTCATAATAATTACCTCGTGTTTAAAATAAGTAACCTATAACAGCCCATATTGGGCCTGATTAATATACAGTTACAGTGAGTGTAAAAAATAAATATGTAGTAGAACCATTAAGAGGCTCTACTACATATCTTAGACAACTATTTTTTATCTTTGTCTTGTTCTTGCTTCAATTGTTCTTGAAGCACTTTTTGATCATTATCATTAAGCTCTTGGAAACCTAAACCTAAGTCACCAACTTCATTAATTACGCCATATTTATTATCTGCCATAATTTTTTCCTCCATAAATGAATTATTTAGCTATATGTTCAGCTCTGTTATTTAAGTAGACTGCTACATCATATAAACTATCAAATACTTTTACACCATTAGACTCTACTAAATCCATTAAGGCTTTCATAGAAGCTAATTGATGATTAGTATAAGTAAAATCACCACCAAAGTCACTATACAATACACATAGTATAGTATTTTCAGGTCTCTTATTACTATCATCTACCACTTCAGCAATAGAGTATACTCCTGACATAGCTGGTGTAATACAATATAGTCTTACATCATCATGGTCACGATGATACTTCTCTTCAAACTTAGCACGTTCATCCCATACTGACACTACAGGGTTAAATGCTTTTACTTTATCAGTTAGCATTCTAAGTAAATCATTTCTCCATACAGAGCCATTACAGGTACCACCTAAGAATACAGTTAACTGTGGTTCTTGTTCTTCACGTAACGGAGATACAACTTTTTTAGCAGACACACTACTCAATTTAATTTCTGGCATTCCATCAATTTCCATAAATTATCCTCCTTTTTATATAAGTGTGGTATAGGTAACACAAGAAAACCCCATACAGGCAATGCCTATATGGAGTATTCTTGTTGTGTTTAAAGTGAGTTAATTCGATAACTCTTGAAGAAGCGCTTGACCCTTATAGTTGATTAGAAGGGAAGTATAGTAGGGATTGAATGGTTATGAGATAGCCTACTATACTGAAAGTATCAACTATATAAGCCTCTTGATAGGTAGATTTATAAGTTATAGATTATACGAGGTGCTACCTATCACTATATTGTTTATATGATTTTATTTTTTACAAAAGACAAATAAAACCCTAGTACAGATTGTATCCGTACTAGGGCTCTACTAGGTAAGTACATTTAGTTATTTAGGAGTCAAATGAAAAAATCTTAGCTACTTATATGTTAGGATCTAGATGAAGCCATTCTATACAAGTTTAATAGTTGCTGATAGGATTCTAAGTTACGATCACTATTAAACTTAGTATGGTATAAGAATAAGATCTTATTATATACGAACGCTAGTTTAATGTAACCAGTCTTTTTAAATAAAGCCTGTTTTGCTTCAAGATATGATTCATAATCTTTAGTAATATCAATGATATCTTGCTGGATACGTTTACGCTGTTTAGGTGTAAGATTAGCAGTCTTAAGTTCTTGGTTTAATACAGCTAATGCTGCTAATGTACGTTTACTGGAATCAATATGCGCCATTGAATCAATGAAGAATTCAAATACACCTATAATACCAAATGTAACGTAGAACTTAAGAATCCATTCTAATACATTAGATTCTGTAGTGCTTTGTCTAGTATCTAATTTATTAGACTCTAACTTAGTTAATGCTGTAGTCAATGCAGGACCATAACCATAGATAGTGGCAAATGCATCAGACTTCTCTTCTTCATTATCATATTCAGAAACAAGATTCTTTACTGATTGGTCAAACTTAGTATTCATTACTTTATTGACTACAGTTTTATCACCAGTTAGGAATTTGAATGCATCTGAGATATTACCATTTAAGATAGCATCTTTAACTAAGACTACACCGTTATTAATATAAGCCAAAGCGGATCTACAATCTAAACCATTGAATGCTTGCTGGATACCAGCCATTATATTAGCATCACTAATATTACGGATATCTTCTTTAGCACCATTAGTTAAATTATAGATGGCTTTATTCATATCAGTCATACCACGAACTAGGTTCTTGATACTAGGGAGATTGTATTCATACATTGCAGCTTTAGCACTAAAATGATGACCAATCTCGTGTAATAAGATGGCTACTAGCTCTTCATTAGTAAAGCTAGTATCACATAATAAACCATAAGAGAAATATACATTTAGATCATAACCGTCTTTTGGGTTAAATTGGTATGTGCCATTCTTAAAGATAGGTTTACCCATACCATTTAGTTTATCTCTAAATACTAATGTATAAGCATTCTTCGCTGTAGTGAAGTCTACTAAGAAATTAGTATTAGCAAACCCAAATTGATTCTTCATGACTTTAGCTAGTTCTTTAGATTCGACTACTGTATCGTTCTTGTACTTTTGTTTACGGATATCTCCGATAATAGATTCTAGTTTGATAAGACTTGGTGTCTTACCAAAATACTGTTCGTTATAAATAAACATTGCTTATTCCTCCTTGGCTTATTAAAGTGTTTCACGGAAACATCTTAATAAAATCAAGGAGGATAATGATGAAGCAAGATAACGAAGTTATACTTAAGAAGATATACCCTCTAATAGAGAATGCTATCTCTAGAAGGGTTTCCCAATATAAACAATACATCAGTAAATTCATTGCAGCTAGAGCTGAAGACTTATATGCTATTGCACCATATAGACGTATTTACTTTACTGATAACGATAGAGATGAATTCTTCAGAATGCTAGGCATTCAACGTTCTGTCATCCAAAGAGAATTACGGAATACTTTCTATTTTAGTATTCCGTCTTTTAACCCGGCAGCTGCTAAAGATGAGACTACTATAGCTATGCTATGTATAGTTAGATACTTCCTAATGAATAGAAAGAAATACTATAAAGAATTAGACTTATCGCTAGTTAATATAGCATTCTCTGGGTCTTTCTATCCATCTATTCATTATGGTTCATTCCAAGTTGTACAGCCTATTGAGTATAAACACGTAATGGACTATGTGGTTAATAATAAGATGTCTGCTAAGTATGATCTTAAAGTCAAAGGTAATGTATTTAGTGCAGTACGTTCTATTGCTACAACATGGGCTGAGACTTATCAAGATAAGTTTGAAGACTTTGATGATGAAGATATCAAAGATATTGTACAGCAATTACATACACGTATTAAATCATTCATGAAGAATATTGCTACGTTATATTATGAAGCATTTGAAAATCGTAATGAGTATCTTAACTATGCTAGTGATGACTATAGTGAAGATAACTATAGATTAGCTGATACAGATAGTCTATTAGCTGAACGTATAATTGATAAGACTGTACAAGCTATTAGTACTATGGGTGTAAACTATTCTTATTGTAAGATGGCGGCTGATGTCAATGTATCTACTGATGAAATCAAAGCTATCATAGAATGGGTATTAAAGAATGATACTAAGTCTCTTACTGAAGTTAAAGAGTTCATTAGTCTTCTAGTATATCTATTCTTCCAAAGCACAGATAAGAAAGATGTTAAACGTGTTGAGTTCGTAAGATTTACTACAGCACCTAGACCTAATAGTAAAGTCAAAGAAGTAATCAGATCTAAGGAAATACTAGAACGGTGGTTAATGAATGGTTCTAGACGTTATCATGTACGTAAGAACCGTGCAGCAACTAAAGCCAGTTACCAACGTTCCGTTCTAATGTATTTCGCTTTAATGATTCACTTCTCTAATCTATAGGAGGAACTAAATGACACCACAAAGAAAGAAAGCCGAAAAGTTAGTATTCGATGTAATGCTAGCTATGGATCCATCTGGTAAAGTTACTGACTATTATAAAAAGATATTCTCAGATATGAGTGATAAAGAGTTCACTAAGTTTGTATCTGGTAAATATCCATTTAGATTTATCACTCGTGTATTCGAGATTGAACCAACTATGGACCAAGTAGAGAAAGCTGCTGATGTAATGGGAGTACCTATCTTAGAGAAAGTCGAAATGCCATATATCTATACAGACGAGAATGGTCATGGTGCTACATCTCATGAAGCATTAGTAGGATACCTACATCTAAAACGTATGAAACAGTTCTTGACAAAAAAGAATGCTATCTCTACTAATATAGCTATGCGTGATAATAAGACAGGTATGCTTATCTCTCACGATAAGAATGGTATTACATCTGACAGGGAAATGGAATCTCTTGTAGTTAATGGTATGGAAGCAACTATTAAAGAGTTATCCAGAGCACGTGCAGATTCTATGGATGCTAAACAAGCTATGTATAATACTATCTCTACATTAGGCTATATATCTCAAGATGATATTCCTGATGATCCTAGTGATCCTATGAGTAAGAACTTACTTAACGTATATATGCTAGGAGCGCATCTATCTACTAACTTAATTAATATTGGTAATGTAACACCATTGACTTTAAGTGGTAAGAAGATATCCCGTCGTGAATAAAAAAAATAAAATAGATTAAGGCTAGAGGAAATTCCTCTAGCCTTATTATTTTTACCAACCACGTTGGATTCTGCCAGCTTCATTTAAAACGTCTGTTAAACGTTTAATGAAACGGTCTTTGATGTATCCAACTTCGGATACATCTTTCTTAGCAATAGTTGCCCAGAACTGTAGGCGGCCATATGCTTCGTTGATACGTTTTGTGAAATAATTAATAGTCCAATTGCTATTAATCTTTTCATTCAAACGATGTTCTGGGAAATCCCAGACTCCAAGTACATTGGCAACGATTTGAACTGTGAGTTCGGATTTCATTTCATTCAAACGTTTGATATCGTAATCCACTTCTCTGTTTAAGCGGCTTAAAACTTCGTAGTTTAAAGAAACGGATTCAATGCCAGTGCTGATGTGTAAATTGCTATTCATGATATATACCTCCTTTCTAATTAACTAATAAATATATAACCATGATATTACCATTATAGTATATAACTGAAAAAACTAAGTTTTACGAAACGGCAAATACCCAGTATAGACACTGTCTATACTGGGTATGCTATTTTAGTTTAAGTAAGGAGTATTATTATACCACACGGTATCACGTAAATAGGAGTAATGGTATTAGGGTAGGTTATGGACTACCCTAATCCATTAAGAGGAAACTTTGTTTATTATTGCAACAAGGAAAACAATAATAAACCTGCAAACACTGCAACGAGTATCTAACATGGCCGTTTGTTAAGATACTGGCACCTGTATGATATACGGTATATAAGAAGTAACAACCAAATCTGGCTACCGTTAAATCCAGATAAGGGTGTAATAGACAGCTGTCACTGCTATTACAGTAGTGTTAGGTTAAATGAGAGTATGATGAGAAAAAATAAACAGGTACTGGAAGTTCCAGTACCTGTATTTTAATCTTACTCAGCTCTAAAGTTAACTTCTGTATCGCTATGTATTTGTGTTTTCTTAGAGATTACAGATTCAAGAGTGCTTATAGCTCTCCATTCTTCTGCACCATCATATTCATGTCTATATATGATATAGTCTCTGGTATATATACGAATATTATCTGATATTTCCATATTACCTAAACCACTATCATATCTAAAGTCTGCATTCTTAACAAATGTTTCCCAAGACATATATACATCACCATATGCAACACATATCACATCTTTAGTAGATATCTTGAGACGGCTTAAACAGTCTAAAGTCTCTTCTAAGAAATTAGTATCACCATTATTAACGTCAGTTTTAGCTTCTTCATATAGATAACGTACATGAGTTAATACATTAATTAATTCAATAAAAGTTGCTTCATAGACTCTAGTATCAGGGCTAGGTACTAACCCTTTATTTAGGTATAACTGGTATGTATATTCACCATGTCCTACCTGTTTTGCGGATACATAATACTTACCATCTCTACTTGTAGCTTCCCACCCAAATTCATAATTAACACTACCATCTAAGTATAGAGTATATTCCTTATTCTTGAAGTAATACTTATATAGTCTATTCTCATCACTACTTACAGATAGCTTATGTTTCAATACTATGTCATGAGCTGCTGTTATAAGATAGCTGAATGCTTCAGTTCTTATAGAATCCCCATTCATAATATGAGCATTAATAGCAAATGATGGATCATCTCTATCTAACTGAGGTGTTAGTTTCACTTTTGTTAGGTTTTTCTCACTATCAAAGTTTAGTGTAAGAGCGTATGCTACACCACTAATGTAAACACCTATACCGATTTCTCTTTTTACATTATTCATGAGTTTATTTCTATCATCTGGGCTTAATAAACCATAACGAGTGAGTTTTTCAATCACATTCTGCTGTTTCATTTTTATCACCATCCACTATAAAATCTAGAAGACTATCTAAATATACATAAGATCCTAATGATTGTCCAAAACAATCACCAGAATTAGGTTTTGGTGTTTCATATAGGCTGTAGAAGAGCTGACCATAACCAGCTTGGTTAGCATATATGATATAGTTACCATCCTTAGATCTAGCTTCCCAGTTTAGTTCAGTGCCATCATCAATATGTAAAGTATAAGTTCTTCTGTTGAATAGTTTATAGAACCTATTTTCTTTATTTCTAAGCAACTTAATCTTATGCTTTATAAGAATACTGTAAACTTTAGATAGAAAGATTTTAAATACCTTAGTACTTATAACTCTAGTAGAATTAGCTGTAGAAGCTATAAATGCTGGTGCTACTGGATTGTCTGGTTGTGGTGCTAATTTTACACCAGTTAGATTAGTTAGTTCATCAAACTCTAAGCTTAGAAGATACTTTATATTTAGTATATTAATTCCAATGTATATGCATTCATGTTTATCATTATATGTATAATCTTCAGTAACTGTAATGATACCAAGATCATCCAATATTTTGATAACTTTCTTCTGCTTCATTTTATCACCTCGATAAAAATTATAGGATGGGATATTACGCCCATCCTATAAAACAATTAGATTCTTTTTACTACACGGATAAGATTAGGAACTCTATTACCTTTGGAGATAGAAGAACCTAATGGGATATCACGTACTGCTACATCTTCTTTACCTGTAGCTGATTCAATCATGACTACATCTGTATCTCTTACGATTAAGATGTCTCTGATTGCATCACCACGACCTAGTTTGATTACGTTATTACCAGCTCTTGCTCTAGAAGACATAGGTAGTGCACTAATATCAATCTTATTGATGTAACCATTATGAGTTACTACAATAGCATTAGTACAACCACCATAGACTACAGACATACCATCGACATTATCATTGGTATTCATAGCCTTAACTCCTCGAGTAGCACGTTTCAATACTGGAATATCATCAGATTTGAATCGTAATGCTTTCTTATGAGAGTAAGTAATGATTTGATTATCACCATTTTGAGTAATGACAATAGATTGTACTTTATCACCATTCTCTAGCTTACTATAGATAAGACCACCAGATGCTACTGAACAGAAGTCATCTAATTCTAAACGTTTGATATAACCAGCTTGTGTCAATACTACCATAGTATAAGCTTTAGACTTAGCTAATTCTTTTACCTTAGATTCACTAATGATATTGGTAACGATAGATGTCATCTTCTTATTCAAAGACAATGCATCAGTACCATTTTGTCCTTTACCGGTTAATGGAATCTTATGTACAGGCATACTGAATACTCTACCGAATCCATCAAACATCAATAGATTATCTCTATTATCGGCATTCAAGATAAATGCTGAACATGGTTCACCACGATTAAGATTCAATGGTTCATTTACACCATACTTCTTAATCTTATTAGATTCAGTAACTACGATATTGAACTTACCCTCAGGGATATTATTGATATCGTCTTTGGAGATTACACGACAACGTCTAGGAACACCATACTTCTTCTTGAAATATAGTAATTCATTACGAATCTCTTCATTGAGAGCTTCTTCACTATGAATCTTAACTAAGCATTCTTCCATTTTAGCTTTAAGTTCTTTAGCTTCTTCAATATATCTATTCAAGTTACCCATAGATAGGTTCTTGATTTGTGTATTGATGATTGTCTTAGCTTGTAATGGAGTAATCTTAAACTTAGTTACAAGATAATCAATAATAGGTTGATCTTCACGGTCTTTACGTTTCTTGATCATATTGATAATCTTGTCAATCTCGCCAGACTTCAATAGAGTGATATATGCTTCACGTTCATGGAACTTAGTCTTAGCTCTTTGAAGAAGATTATAGTACAAACGTAGCTTAGTAATCTTTCTAAATTGTAAGAACTCTAGTAAGTATTGCTTATAAGTAAGCTTATGGATATTACCATTAAACTGTACTTGTAAGTTTACCCGATAAGAGCATTCCAAACTAGTATTAGCAAACAATGTATCTCTAACAAAGTTAGGATCAGACCCTGGTTTTAATACCAAGATATGCTCTAACTTAGTTGGTGTATGATTTTCAAAGCTATTGATGATTTGTGGTAACTTACCCTCAGATACTAATGTATCGATACTATCAGTAATAGTTCCTAAATACACCGAGTTAGGTACGCTATGAATGAATAATGCAGGTTTCTTATCATAAGTACCAATATCGATATGACCACGTACACGATAAGAACCAAAACCATTATTACTAATCTTCTTGAAATCTGTATCGATAATATCACATGGCATATTGTGATCAGGAATCAATACAACGTGAGCATTAGGATTGTCTAATAGCTTAATAGTTGCATCAATAACCTCACCTAAGTTATGCGGTGGAACTTCTGGTCTAAACCCTACAGCAATACCAAAGATACCATTGATTAATAACAATGGAATCTTTGCAGGTAAGAAGTCAGGTTCTACTTTACTATTATCAAATGTCGGACTCCAGTCAACGATGTTTGGAGAACCATTTACACCATCTAATTCATCTAGTAAAGCTTCTTTAGCAAAGTCAGCTAATGCTACTTCTGTATAACGAGCAGCGGCTGGACCATCACCTTGGAAGTTACCAAAGTTACCTTGCTTTCTGATTAACGGTACATTACATTCGAACCAGTTAACCATTGGTTTAATAGATTGATAAATTGCACTATCGCCGTGAGGATGATAAGATTTCATTACCTCACCAACGATACCTGCAGATTTAAAAGTTCTATTTGTATTTTGTGGAAAGTCTGCATACATCGAATATAGAATCTTACGTTGTACATCTTTAAGACCGTCCCTAAAATCAGGTACTGACCTATGCTTGGCTATATAAATGGCATATAGCTTTAGGTCATCTCTAAATTTATCTAGCGTATTTACTTTAATTTCTTGTGCCAAGTATATCCCTCCAGTCTATATGTATGTTTTTCGTTTGGTAAATTTTTAGTTTCCCAGTTTAACATATTGGGATATGAATAGGAAGCCACTATGGTCGTAATTTACCATAGTGGCTATATAGACTATTGGATTTCGTTAATATTAATCTTAGTGATTTTGTAACCACCTTTGGTGTTAGGACGTACGAATACAAAAGCATCTGCTTGTTTCATATTCTTAATAATTTCATAGTTACGTTCACCAGTTAAAATAGTAATACTTAGCATATTATCTTTGAAACCAGATTCTTTTACAGAACCAACGATTACAGAGCCAAGAGCTTCCTTGTTTTGAGTAAATACGTTACGTTTACCAAATACATTTACTTCGACCATATCGAAGATTTCACCTGTTTCTAAAGTATTAACCAACCAATCAGTTACTTCGTTGGATAGTTTACCACTGTAAGTTACAGGAAGAGTAAGTTCAAATAATTTAGTTGCAGGTTTACGGTTAGGTTTAATATTGTTTCTCATTGTTTTTACCTTTCAATTAATTCTTAGTAGTGCTACCAATGCCACCAGTACGCACTTCAGTTACATCATCATCGTCTGTAGTCAAATACTTAACAAAGATACCTTGAGCAAATGCTTCATCTTTTGTAAGATATAAAGGTTCTGTACCATTATTCTTAATCTTAATAGCAATATTACCTTCATTGGATTCATTATCAAAGTAATCAGAGTCAATTACAGAAACAGTTGTGACTAAAGACATTTGATATTTGTAACCATAACTGCTACGTGGAAGGATTAGTAGTACTTCATCTTCATTCATTTCAACTTTAATATCTGTACGGATATTAAGAGTTGCACCTGGCATGATTTCTGCATCTATAGGAGAGAAGAAGTCATAACCAGCAGAATGCTTAGTTGAACGTTTTGGTAGTAGTGTGCCCTCAGGTGCTGTGGACACTAAGTGGAATTTTCTCGCCATCAGTTCCTCCGAGATCTATTATGCGGATATAGCAATAAGTCATCCGATCTGAACACACCATAGTGTTTCGTTCCAGTACCGTTAAACTTAGCTGCAAATTCCGCACAATTAAAATCATCAAAATCAGCATAAACTTTATATAGATAGCTATCACCATCATATATCCAGTTTATGGTTACTAAAGATTTATGATATAAGACCGATGGAATATATTCAGCATCTTGAACGCTCATACATCTTACTTTAAGATCTCCAATATAAGAATAGTATACTCCACGGTCAATATCAATCTGTAATCGTTGTTTCATATAATCATATGCATATGCAATAGTCTTATATCGATACTTAGCTTCCTCTTCTGTTTCATTCATGAGATTATCCCATACAACGTCTTGAGGATCACTAAATAAAGTCGCTATATACATCTTTTGATAGATAGCCTTGATATCAGGAATAGGCTTATGGGTGTATTGGTTAATACCATTGATAAGTGGAATGCTTTCATTCTTACCCATAATGATATACCAGACAATACTAGATAGGCACTCATATTCGTAGTAATGGAAGTCTATCTTCTCATTGTCTTTATACTTTTCTATTAAAATCTTAGACTTTGGTAAGTAATCTATAAATACCACCCGTCTAGCTTTATTCACCACTGCATTGAATCTATGTAAAGATACCGCATTATTTATATTAAACCCAATACCGACACATATAATAGCTTCATCTTCATTGACTCTATCTAATACAGTAGCATTAGGTTTAAATATATATGGTAGAAGCTTAATATCCCTAGAATCATTAATGTCATTTAATAGACAGTATTCAGGGTCTAATCTTTTTTCTTCATCAATCAGAACTTTCTCTGGGTTCTGAAGTATTAGATGGGCAGCTAACCGCCCATCTTGTGTATCTGCATAATATATGATCATAGCAGTTCTCTCCTAGAAAATGTAATTGGAGATATCTAACCCTGCAATTAGGTCCATCTTACTAGAATCGATTTCACGAATCTTAGCAATTTCGTATTTGATATCTTCCACTGTATATTGTTCGAGAACCCTTTCTTTATCTTTACCGATTACTGTATCATACAATTGGTCTTCGTTCATTTCCCCTAGACCTTTGAATCGAGTGATGTTCTTTGGTGCTAGTTCTTTAAACTTATTCAATAAGCCATATAAGGACATAGTCTCACCATCAACTACATAATGGCTAGGTTGAGAACTAATGATATCAGTTACCAATTTATAATGCATTGTTTCAAAGAAGCTTAATAAGCGGTCATTGATGTATATAGTTTGGTACTTGTTATCTTCATAAAGACCAGTAATAGTCCAGTTGCCTTTATCATTCTTACATTCCAAATACTTATGATTCTTTGTAATCTTAGATTTGAATTGACTGAATGATAGGCCTTTACCCACATATAACAAAATTTCTTCCAATAAATACGGATTGATGGCGAATGAATTCGCTGCAGACTCTAAACGTTCAATATAGAACTCTGTAGAATTCAATAGCTTAATTAATTGATTATTGGTAAAGTTCACCTTACCAGGTAAGGTTACTTTATGGTTCTTTGAAAATTGTTTCTGTAAGTATGCATTGTATTCTGTACGGTCAGTAAAGTACTTAAAGTTCTTACCATCAATCTTACCGCCATATAAAGGTGGTACAGATGCATATACACGGCCATCTAATACTAATGGTTCCATATACAATAAGAAGAACGATAATAACAATGTACGGATATGAGCACCATCAGGGTCAGCATCTGTACAGATTACTACACGTTCCCAATTACATTTACTAATATCAAAGTTTTTACCATAACCTGCACCAATAATAGAAATAATAGATGCAACTTCTTCGTTCTTAAGTACATCTTCTCTTTTCTTAGCCAAAGCACTAATGATTTTACCACGAATAGGGAAGATACCTTGAGAGTCGTTGTCACGTCTATTACGAGCATTACCAGCAGCAGAATCGCCTTCCACGATGAATAGTTCGTTATGCTTCTTACCTTTAGGTCTTACAAACTTAGCTGGAAGACCAGTAATAGCTGAAGCATTCTTAACCTGAATACGGACACGTCCTGCTTCATTTTTCGTACGAAGTTCTGCTACTTCTTTAAAGTATTTACAAAGTTTTTGTAGATCCGACGAAGAGGTCTTAGCCCATTGGTCTAAACCATCTATCGTGATATCTTTAACAAAAGGGACTAGGTCTTCATTAGAAATGATTTCCTTTGCCTGTCCTGTAAATTCTGGATATAAGTGATATACAGAGTTTACACAGCATAGTCCACTGAGAATATCAGCATTTGTAATCTTTAGTTTTGAATTCTTCCCTAGGAAGTATTTATTCATATAATCTCTAAAGAATTTGGTAAGCCCTTCAACGAAACCCTTAATATGAGTTCCGCTAGGTGTAGGACAGAAGTTTGCATAACCAGCAAAGATATCATCTGCTTTTGTGCTATCAAAAGTAAATAAGATATCAGCTTTCATCTGCCCATCTTCTTTAAGCTTGGATATATGTATTGGAGCAATCATAGGCTTAGTTGCTAAGGAATCTAGGATACCAGCAATACCTTTATCGTTCACAATACGTACTTTATGACACTTACCATTAGCATCAGTACCAAAGTAGTTTACTTTAGCACCAATGTCAAGTAAAGGTATTAGACTTTCTAATAAGTCTAATACATCTTGCCAAGTTGTAGTGATTTCACCCATAATAACTTTACCAGCTTGATAACCAGTATAGCCTTGTTTCTTAGTTGGCATAGTATGAATTGGGTTAAATGTAATGATTGTACCTTGGTAGTTATCCTTATTAGGGATAGACTTAACCTTGGCAGTTTCAGGGTCACCTAAGTATAAAGACATCTCTTGTCCTTTACCTAGACGATAAGATTTAACTACAAAGTGTTCACTACATGCACTCGTAGCTTTAGAACCTAAACCATGTCGACCAGATGAGAATGCACCTGGTTTCTTTTCATAGTTGGTTGACGTATTCTGGCTAGTAAATGCAGTAACCATAATGTCAAATGGAATACCACGACCGTTATCTTGTATGGTAACTTCGTGATTTCTCTCATCATAGTATACCCAAATTTCATCACATGGAGAATCTTTCTTCATCAACTCATCGGCTGAGTTCTGAAAGATTTCCCTAATCATATTAATAAATCCTCGATTACCAGAGTAACCTAGGTAAGTACCAATATTCTGTCGTACGCCTTCAGTTGGAGTAAGAGTTAAAAAGTCATCACCATAATTGGCAATATTATCTTGCATCTCTTTTGTTATTTTGGCCATTTTATCACCTCTCACTTAACTGTTAATCTTTGTTTAAAAAATACATATTGTAAAAGCCCCATTGTTGGGGCTTTCGGAATCAGTCTACATAGTTGAAAGGCTGTATATTGCACCATTCAACGGTACCCCCCAGCTCTTCTTCAATATATTCTATAAAGCTTGTTTCTATGGATTCACCAGGTTTACAAAACATGGATGGCACAAATGGTTTAACGTCTTTAATATTGAATTCATCTCTAAGAACTTCATTCAAATACTTAGGTACGTCTTTATAAGTTTGTGGATAATACATATTATCACACATGCTAAAGTATTCTGGTTTATCTTTACCTTCTTTACGCCAGTATAAATCTACATTAACTGTATCATCAAAGATAATATGATCTTTGTCATTACTATCATATATACTAAAGCCAGGTTCTTCTGCATAGTAGACAAACTTAATACTACTATTAGGAACTATCTTATCTATCAGAATATTAAATCCTGTAGTAATATAGGTCCATTTATTGCAATACTCTGTTTGGAAATACCATACAAGAGTGCCATCAGGTAACGTAGTAGACCAAATTTCATTATCACCTGGTGGCCATACCATTTCACCACGTAGTGTGGTCCCATCTTCACAGTCATCAGATAATTTAGCAAAGTCTTCTTCTGTTTCCCATAACCCTAAGTCTTTAAGAACATATGGTAGCCAGATTTTCTTATCATTATATAGAGATATCAATTTATCTTTAAGTATCTCTATCTCCTCTCTTACAGGAGAATAGAAAGCTACGTTTTGATAACAATCATTAGCCATTTTTATCACCTCAGTAAAAATAAAAGATTCCCCATAGGAGATGTACTCCTATGGGGTTGTCTTTATTTATAAATTAGCCTAAGCTGATTGTGTCAGTTGTAATAGTTTCCTTTTGTGGAGCTGCTACAGCTGGACCAGGAACAGTTGCACCTACGGACGCATTAGCATTGAATGGGTTAGCATTCGCTACCATTGCTTGTTGGTTTTGCAATTGTTGTACTGGAGATACAGGTGGTTGTTGCATTTGTGCTTGTGGGTTAAATGCTTGACCGCCCATCATTTGTTGTTGCTGTTGTTGGTTAGGCATCATTTGACCTTGACCTTGCATAGGTGGTTGTGCATTATAACCGAATGGAGCTTGTGCTTGTGGTTGTTGCCATTGTTGTTGAGGCATTGTTTGTACAGGCATTTGACCATTCATAGTTTGTGCATTGTAGTATCCACCATTGGCCATGTTGTAGAAGTTAGGGTTAGCTTGTGCACCCCATGGGTTAGCATAAGCTGGTTGTACATTACCATTCAAGATATTGTCGAAAGATGTGAATGCATCTGGACGTACAGCTTGTTGAGGTTGTACGTTTTGTGCACGGCTCATACCACGAGATACATCATCGAAGTTCTTGAATGCCAAGTGATACAAATCAAGAGATTTTTCAGCAATTGGTAAGCTCATCATGAATTCAGTATTGATTTCAGCTGGCAATGTAATGCTGAATAATTTGATTTGTTGCCAAATGTGACGCATAGTGCGTACGGCATTTTGTACTTCTTCGTCACTGTAAGGTGTTGTAGGAATACGTTCACCACATTGAGTGCATCGTACCCAACCTTTACCATCGGCTACAGTTAAGAAGCCAGTATGGTCTTTGTGTGGACATTTTGCCCATGCTTCTTTTTCTGGTGGAATTTCCAAAGAGAAAGAAGCCTTTTGTTGAGGTTTCAACAATTCACGGTCTTGTGGAGTCATAGGGTCTGTAGGTGTTACAGGTGCATAATTTCCTACAGGCATTTGAGCAGTGTTGAATGTTGGATTTGCAAATCCATGGTTTTGATTATACATATTGTTTCCTCCTATAATCAAAATACTATAATAAAAGTATGAGTACCATACCGTGTATAGGGAATTTCCCTATACACAGATATAGTATATAATTATAGATTTGTTTCATAGATTTTAAAATTTACAAATCTAAATTATTTCATAATAGTTATTAAGATACCATTGTTTTAACGGTAGCAATTAAGTTATCCACAATAGTGTGGTCTACAGGGTCAGCATCTTCAGTTACTGTGATAGATGGTGCTACACCACCATGAATATTAGCAAGTGTAGTACTCAAAGCTGCCAGTGCACTATTAAAGTCGTGCTTGGAGACTTGATCACTTGCTGTAGTTGTATATTCAGGTGTAATAGCATCAAATGCAGTAGCTGCAATAGTGTGACCTGCTAACTTGTCACTAATAATCTTATTCAATTTAGAGAATAAGTCAACTGCACCATTAGCACTTAAACCATTAACTGGTGTAGCTGGTGGTGTTACTGGAACACTTGGAGGTGGTACAATTGGTGTAGTTGCTCCAGGTGTTGGAGTAGTAGTTCCTGTACCAGGTGTAACAGGAACTGTTGTACCAATAGCAGGAGCTACAGGTGTTCCACTACCACTTTGACCACCGTGGGAAGGTGTAGGGGTAGTAGTTCCTGATGTAGGGCCTGATGGAGTTGCTGGGCTAGTAGTACTAGAACCCGTACCAGTATTAGGTGTGGTTGTATGGGTAGTAGTTGTACCAGCTGGAGGTGGTGTTGCAGGCGTTGTGCCTGTACTACCTGTACCAGAAGAGCTACCAGGTGTTACTGGCGATGCTGTACCACTAGTTCCATGTCCAGGTGTTGGGCTCACAGGTGGAGTAACATGACCTGTGGTAGGAGGTGGTGTTACAGGTAAAATTGTACCAGTATTAGTTTCGTCTACATGAACGCCTAAGTATCTCAAGTCAGGTACATGTGGTGTAGGATATGGATAAGAATCATTAATATCACGAGTTACACTATGTACTGCTGTAGGGTCATATAGAGGGTCATCCAATCTGTATTGAACTACAGGAACGTTATCGCTAGTTGTATCCGCTACTGGAGCACTAGGTGTCGTTTGAGGACCAGCCATCGGAACGTCTTTTGGATTGTTTTTCAAATCATAAGTAGGAACACCAATACCACGAGAACGTTGTTCATTACGTAAACGCATAAGAGCAGCTTCTGCTTGGCGTTCTTGTTCCTCTCTGAGTTTGTAGATTTCATCGAGCTCACCTTTACGTACTGCACCAAATGCATACATATCAGTTGTAGGAGCTTGTTCATTTAAGAAGAGATTAATAATCTTATCTTCAAAACCAAACTCTTTCATAATAGCTCTAGCATTTTGTAAATCCATATTAATATGAAGATATTGAATCATTTCATAAGGTACTACTGTGAGCTGGAATGGTTCACGGTAAGTATCTGTAGATGGATCTGAATTTTGATGTGCTACAATAAGCATTTCATTGGTATCATCCCAGATAGTTGGGACAAAACCTAAGTTATATTTGTGATTATTATCACCATAGACAAGCATACCACTGACAGGAGTATCATGATTACTATTGACAGCTTTTCGCTTATCTCTTACTAGTTTAACTGCAGTTTTTTCCATAACTAGTATATTCTCCTTTTCTCTTAAGAGTTTTTACAAATTGATCGACAATGTCTTGAATCCAATCCGGCAGAGTCAAGACAGTTACGCCCATATTGTCATTAGTTGAGACAATTATATACCTGTTATAGATGGCACTTTTACAGCCCGGGTTGTATCTTACTACCCGTTTTAAGTGGTGATACAATAGAGAATGACCTTTCGTTTCCTCCATTGTAACACCACGTTCAAATGCTCTTTTAAGAAACGTCTTTTGTTTCTTCTTCGATTTGATATTGACTCTTTCTTTCATTCTCTTAGAGAAATGAGTAGATAGAGTGTAATCATTATCGAGTTCGCATTTTTTCGTAAGGGTCTCTTGCATGTAACCCCAACCGCTCTTGATAAATCTTTTCTTGGACCTGATTCAAGATCTCTGGTTGGAACACTCCTTGCTTGAGATAGTCTCTGAATTGTACTAGAGCCGTATATACTAATTGGTTAATACGTGCTAAAGCTCTATAGTAGTTCAGAAAACCATCGTCATAGTAATTGAACTCTTCACCCTTTTCCATACATACATGCTTAAATGTTTCAGCATATTGTACGTTTCTACCATAGAAGTATGCCTGTAATTGAGCTGCTTGTAATAGAGAGTCTATAAAGCGTTCATTAGTAAATACTTCTACGTACATATTACAATCAATATTAGCATGAGTAAAATCAGTAATGATTTGCTTAGCTAATCTTGTGTATTCTTTAATGGCTTTATCGCCATAGTATAGTAAGAAGTTCTTATTCTGTTTATTATTATTGATTTCACGGTCAATACAATTCTTACGCTTCTTACCTTTCTTACCCTTAGCTAATCTAGCATCAAATGGTTTAGTACCAGTGATGATTTGTTTAGTTAAACCAGTTTCTTCCTTAAACTTATCCTCATAGCCTCTACGGAAATAAATCTCCGCTTCACTAGTTGGTTCAGTTGGAAAACTTGGAACCATTATAGGTTGATTGTTTTGTCTGAAGAATGCTATATGCTCTTCAGCTCTTGCTTGACCCATCTTATAAGCTTCACTATTAGCAGTGATATTATATTTTGGGTCCACCTCGATATTAGGATTATACATATTAGATTTCTTCCCCTTCGTTCAAAGATGTAACTGCTTGGAGTAGTCTAGACCCTGGTTGTGATAAATGAACAGCATTCTCGTAATTTTGCCGTTCAGTTTCACTCATATTTTGGATCTCATGTAGACTATCCAAGTAGTCACCTAATCTGAATCCGTCATTGTAAATATAGTTTCCATCTTCATCACCTAAGTCTTCTAGGTATAAGATGAAATCTTTCAATGATCTAAACCCATTAACTGGGTCTTCAGGCTTAATAGACCAGTTAGAGATAAGAGATTCTTCAAAGTCAATGATATCTACGTTTGCAATTACATACTCACGTACTACATCTTGACCTGTAACAAACTCAAATGTCTTCTCTTGGTCATAACCCTCAATAAAGTAAATAAATAGAGTATACTTTCGGTCCTGAGGATCGACATACTCTTTCTCTTTTGGTTCGTCTTCGACTTTGACGAACATGGATCGGATCGGCTTATCGCTGACCCCTTTAATATTATTATTATATGGCATATTAACGCCTCCTTTCATACTTATAATATATAACTCTAGTAGAACTTAGGTTTGCGTTTTACATATATCATATAATCAGAGAATCTGGTTATACCAGTATAGATTAAGTTAGGCATAATATCCTTACGTAACCACTCTTCAATGAATATACCAGAATAATACTGGGATCCTTGAGAGAGATGTGTAGTAATAGCATATGCCAATTCAATCTTATTCCCTGGAGAGTAAGGACTATTACGTAGTCTATTCTTATCATCATAGTCTGCATTGAAATAATCATAGTCACACTTGACATCTCTAAATAATAGTCTACCCTGTCTAAAGTCTATCTTAAAGATATTACGTTCACTACCACGAGAAGATACATCTGGGAAGTTCTCTACTGTACCACGTAAGCCATTAACTAAGTTAATACCATCACATTCTATACTCCAGTTATTCTTTCTACAGATAACTGGTTCACCATGCATTGGTAACTTAGACTTTACACCACGTAAGTCTCGTAGATAATCATTAATGGTTTCTCTTGTAGCATTCTTACAAGTCAATATTATAGGAGACTGTATCAAGAAGTCATCAGTAAGCATATCTTCATCTATAACTACAGCATTATTATAAGTGCCATAGTGTATAGGAAGACCTTTAATAGCTCTATCAGCTAAATAGATGATACCAGAGTTCTCTCCTTGACGCATGATATCAGTTAAAAAATGAACCTTACCATCTACTAAGTAACCTGGTTCATCAGCTACAGGTGGTAACTGATTCAAATCACCACAGGCTATAATCTTAATACCAAAAGATTCAATATCTTTAACCATAGACTTAGGTGTCATAGAAGCCTCATCTATTAAGATGAGCTTAACACCCTCTAGTTGCTCACGTTTAACAAACTTAGTTGTAACTTTAGGCTTGTTAAAGTATGGGTCCATGATAGGTCTACCTAATCCATCATATTGGATTTGCTCTACAGGCTCATAGATAGATGCATGTATAGTCTTAGCTGTGAATAAACCACGATTACGCATAACTATAGCTGCTGTACCAGTAAAGCTCATAGGTAATAGCTCATCAATAGATAACCCTAAACGGTTAATAATCTCAAATAGTACGACAGTCTTACCAGTACCAGCGGCACCAGTATACTGAAATACTAATTCAGAGCTATTATTAAACCAGTTGACAGCAGCGTCAACGACTGCCTGCTGTCCTGGATTTAATTGGAATTTCATTATCTCACCCTCTTGAATACGACGAAGGTTTCATAATGTCTATCATCAGTATATACTGTAAGTAATTGATATCCACGAGCTGTCATATTGTCGATACCATATGTAGCATACTTAGTCTTATAAAGCATAGACTTAGTATCACCAACAGCTGGTGTATATTCTTGTAAAGATGTATTGTTTTGCGCTACAGCTACATTAAACTTTTGGTCTGATGTCTCTTGTCTTACTAAATCGGTATGATAGTATACAAAAGAACCAATACCTATAAGAATAATAGCTATGACAATCCCGATAAATGTTTTCATATTATTTTACCCTTTCATACATAACCGTAATTGCTGATGATTGGAATAATGTATTTGGGACATCGGTTATTTGCTTTACTTTATAACCACGAGACTCCATATCAGCTATACCAGCGTCTACAGATACTGGTAGATATCTCACTAGTTTAATACCACCAATATCTGGTGTAGCTTTTTCTAATGACCTATTATTAATCATAATAGCTATATCAGGTGCTTTCTCAGCATCGCTTCTAGTATCTATCCCACAGCTTGCAATAAATAATGTAATTACTGAGAGAAATACAATCATTAAAGTTCTCATATTATTGTACCCGTGTATAAACAACTACAGTTCTTCCACTACCGAAACCACTATCACGCACAGTTACACCTTTGATTTTAAAGCCACGGTCTTTCATATCAGCTATACCTTGGTTTACTTCATCATCATATCTATAAGAAACCACAACAGTATCATTTATAGCCGGAGTTAAATCTTTTAATGCTTTTTCATTAGAATCAACCGCTCTATCATGAGTTGAACTAAAACTTGTAGTACAACCTGTAACTGAAATCAAAGAAATTACGATCATCACTAAAAACACAAATTTTTTCATTTTACTTCACCCGTTTATATACTACAATAGCTTGGTCTTTAAAATTATCATAAATAATAGTCTCTACTGTATATCCTTGAGCAATCATTTGATTGATAGAGTCACTTGTTGGGTAATCGTAGGTTACTGCTACTTGTCCACCAACAGGTGGGATATGCTCTTCTGATATAGGTCTGAGTTGTGCTGTCCTACCACCATTATGACTTCTGAATATACCAAATGCTGCACCAGCTATAGATATAATAGTAATAATTGTTAATCCAGCAAATAATGCATACATAATATATCTATTCAACTTTTCTTGAGTCTCTAGAGTTTGTTTCATTTTTATTGCCCTCTCTTAGCTCTACTTCTCTCTTTGATAGCTTCCATTTCAGATTGAGTAAAGTCTATTTCTTTAAGATTGGAAGTATCATATCCGCATAAATAATTTATACAGTCCATATACTTAAGACTGTCATTGTAATAGATACCAGATGAATAAGTTACACCATTATCCATTACAATTTGTACTTGACCCTTAATATCTCTCTTCTTAGGGTTGACTTTAGCATAAGTAACCACCGTAGGAGATTCTTGGACCAAATCTAGATACATATCGAATAATGTCTTCATAATAGCCACATTATTCAATGGATCATAGATAACTGGGTTTTGTAGAGTCAATGCTTGAGCATCTTGCTCAAAACATAATGGTCTACCTTTAATAAATACAGGAATTAACTGTCCTACATCAGTTTCAAACATAATCTGAAGAGACTTGGCTGGATTGTATACTAGACCACAAGTATAGAATACATCTTTCTCAAACTCTTGTCTCGTATAAGTTGGAAACTTTTGGATACTAACAAACATGCTTCCCATAAGAGTACCTTTCTACCTCTGAAACAGTATTGTAATCAGGAGGATTTACGACATGAACGAATATAACACTAATACCGACTTCCAACACACTGAAATCGGTATATTAACATCACCTTGTGATAAATATAAGCCAGGATTTCAAACTTTCTATTTACCTTCATTGAATCCTATGAATCTTAAGTCTAACACAAAGCAAACTATAAACGTACAACCATCAAATCTTGTCAATAAAGAACCTATTAAGGGTGGCAAGATTCAGGTTGGGTCTAATATATTAGTGGAAATGCCTAAAGAAGTTGCTAGACAATATCCATATAAGTATATCCCACCTGGGACTAGATTTATAATCGGTTTCCCTAGTGGTGATATTACTAAACCAATTGTTATAGGGAGGGATTACGATGCCTACAGAGATAAGTAGTATCCAAGAATTCATTAGTATGAAACCAGTGAATAACTCAGACTTTCATGCTTATTCGTACTATATGAAATCGTCATCCAAAGGGATATTGGAAATCCCTTTTAGAAACTTAATCACTACAGATTATCTTAGTGACTTCAAGAGAGAAGCATATAAGATAACCTTAACTGATGAAGAGTTTCGTAAATATAAGTATAAACCAAAGCTCTTAGCTAATGATATCTATGGCAATAGTGAATTCCATTATATCATACTAGCTATCAATGGTTTATATAGTATCAAAGACTTTAATAAGAAGACTATATACTTGATTCCAAAGAAAGAACTACTTAATTTACTTTCGTATGTCTATGCTTCTAATAAGAAGTATATAGATTCTTATAACTACTCACATGATATAACCTAATCTATCCACGGAAGAGTACACTGTACTCTTCTGTGTTTTATTTTATATCATATGACGGTTCTTCTATAAACATAGGGATTGGTTCTGCACTTCTAAACATAGGTTTGATTTTATCTTTCATACCATGTTGCTCAGCAAAGTACCCTACGGATAATATACTTTGATTTGGTAGTACCACAAACATAGATGGAGACTTAAACTCACCTTGACGTGGAGACCATTTCTTAATAAGATTTAGATATTCTCTTGCCTGAGCCTTATCTAAAGCCTCATTAGCTCTACCCTTACGTACATATACCATCTCATCAAATTCTTCTGGTGGGATATATGGACATATATCAGATTCTAATGCATTAACAGGAATCTCTAAGTTATACTTAATCATATCTAATGAACGATCAGTATACTCAGACTTCTTGAATCCGTTAATCTTATCTTGATTGAACTTGTCAACTGTCATTTCTAGTTTAGCTATAGCAAATGGATTAACTCCTCGAGCAATAGCTTTAGTACCACTAGGCAATGTACCAGAATACTCTGGTGTCATCTTTTTCTTTTGACGTTCTAATCTAGCTTGTTCTTTATCTACAGGTTTAGCTTCCTCTTTAGGTTCTTCTTTAACAGGAATCTTAGGGTCTGTAGACTTTAATTCACTTTCAGCACTCTTAACTTCTTCTGGTTTAGTATTTCTTACAGATTCAGCATTTTGTGCTGCTAATGATAAGTCTGTCATAGTCAATCTATGAACAGGTGTTGTACATCCCTCATCACAAAACAACTCAACTGGTTTCTCTGGATTGAATGGATGATAGAATCTCTTAGGTGCATTAGTACCATAACGACTCTTAATGAGAGAGAAGCCCATATAAGGATTATCTGCGGCATCTTTCTCTGGAATAATGATAATACCACTATCGATATTTTCTAGAATCTTGATAGACTCACCGATATTATTACGACCGACACATTCTACCAAGTTATTACGACTAATCTTACGTCCCTCATCGATAGCTTTAGCTGCTTCACGGTTTAACTGTGATGCAGTTATAACTGGAATATCTTTGTCTATAGCAAATTGTTTAAACTCATCTACTACAGAGCCTAATGCCATGTATGGGTCTTTACCAAGAATATCAAAATCACGACATTTAATACGTTTGATATAGTCTTGTACCATACAAATGACTTCTTTATTACTATCTGCCAACTCATCATACAATGCATATACATAGTCTGTATCTACAGTATTAGCTGGGATATATTTAATAACGATATCAATAGGGTCATCATCAGTTACAGCAAAGCCACTATTCTTAAATTGCTCTGTCATTTCTTCTAATGATAATCTTTTATCAAAATCTTTAGCTACTAAGATACCATGTGCACGTTCAATGGTTTCTTCAAGAGAGTTTTCCATTGTAAGATATACAATACATGGTCTTTTAGTTGGATCTTTTGGTTGATATTGTCTATTGAATTTCTTCAATTGCAATGCTAAGTTAAGCATCGTCATTGATTTACCCTCACCTGGTAGACCGAATAATAGATAGATACGTCCATTCTCGAAACCACCAGAGATGATATTATTAAATGCTTGCATACCAGTTTTAAGCTTAGTAGATGGATTATGCAAACGGTCATATACATTACCCATAGTTCTGATAAATACATCAGAATCTGTCAATGAGAATGTCTCTGACCCTGTTGCTGTATTAGCTGTTTGACGTAAAGTCGTACCGATATCACGTAATCTAAGACGCATATCTTTTAATACCGCTTCACGTTCTAGTTGGCTACCAGCTGTAGTCAACTCAATGAATTTATCATGGGCTTGTGCCATGTATGTAATAACTGAATAGTTTTCATAGTCAGAATAGATGCGTTGCTCTATAACTGCAAAGTCACTACTATTCAATGGGTTATCTATTTGGTTTAATGGTAAGTGTTTCTTGATTAGACCATCAGTACACACTTCGATGAGAAGATCTTTATCTTTATTACCATTAAGTCTTCTTTCTAATAAAGCCTTGAGAAACTTAAATACGTTTATATGCTTTTCTTGAGTCTTGATATCATAAACCTTTTCAGGATCCATCTTATTCATAAGCTTTAACAACGTAGCTAAGATTTCTCGATTGTCTTGTCTGTATAGCGTTTGGAATACATACCTAACGTATATAACCAGATTAGGCCATTCAATCATGAATTTATTGTTCAATTCATTACCTCTAGCCATTAATCTTACCTCACTTTACTCTTTTAACAAATCGATCAATTGGTCTGTAGTTATAAAAGTATAACCTTTATTATTATTGATGTATCTAGTGAGTATCTCATACTCTGATAGATTCTTATCAGTAATATAGTCATACTCTTTAAATTTTTCTGAGACTTCGTTGGCTTGTTGTCTTATGATATCATTCTTGAAATCACATTTGAATTTAATCGAGCCGTCATTTCTAAACTTGTCTCTAAGTATATTAATATTTGGATGGTCTGCTGTAAGCTCAATACGGATATTATCAATACCCTGAGCTTTCAAATCCATCAAATAGTTGTAAATGGTTACTGGGTCACTAGCTATCATATCATCTATATTGATGGTATCATATCTAAATGACTTAATGTGCATATATTTCACATAATACTGTCTTGTATAAGTATTATGTACTAAAATTACAAAGCCCTTAGGCTGTTCTTCACCAAAATTCCATCGAATTGGTGAACCGCAATAGTACCAGTCTCTTTCATAGCAACCTGGTACATGAACATGACCAGCAATTACTGGTCCATTAGATAAAATAAAGTTATTCATACTAAATACTGGGGATGGTGCATCTAAATCTTCTGCATTTCTCCCATAAATAGCTCCACGGATAGTTCCATGTGCACATACAGAATCGTATGTCTCAGTATATAATATATTCTCATAATATTCTTTACCTAACCCAGGTATTTCAGGAATACAGAGAATCTTCTTACCATTTACATATTCAAACCGTATAGTCTCTATGACTCTAACGTCTACGGTATTATCGTTCATATATTGATAGAATAGCTTAGTTTGATTAGCATCATGAGATGGTGTACCATGTAAGATGAATAAAGTACATCCCTTATTACGACATACTGCTACTAGTTCATCTACAAATTTCAATGCATAAAAGATAGCATCTGAATTACCCATAAACTTATGATGAAATAAGTCTCCGTTTATGGATACCAAGTCTAAATCGTTTATATTTGCTATTACATTAGTGAATTGCTCACTAAGAATCTTATAAGTTATCTTTGGGTCTATTACTCCAAAGTGTATATCTGATATATGTGCTTCTATGAATAAATTACTGTCTTTCATCGGTCTTTCACCACCTCTACCAAGCTTAATTTCTCTTGTATTAGTACGTTGTGTGTGTAATAATTTTCTACGTGAAAGACTATTCATTATAAGCCTATTTAGACAAAAAATAATCAGAATAGAGCCATTGGCCCTATTCTGTTTTTGCGTTGTAATAGTATTCTAAGATATTGCAGAATCCACCCATTAATGGACGAATGATGTTAATAAACATTTGTTCATCTTCTAAGCATTCTATACTAGCATTACCATCAGAGAATGATACATTTGTCTGCTCTTTCTCTTCATCATAGTTGTAGATTCTAATATTGATATCTTCAAGATATGATAGAGTGATAGCAATCCTAATATGTGGTTTAGGGAAATAAGAAATGATTACATCATCATCTTTAAACTGAGCGTCTAATCTATATTCAGATAGACCCATGTCAGATTTGTCTAATCTATCACCGGGTGTATAAAAAAAGATTAGTTTGGCTATTCTAATGAAACAAGCCATAGCTCTAAGTTCCTTATATGATGGAGAATGTTTTCTTAGTTTACTTAAGTATCTTGTAAACTTAAAATATGGGATAATCCCATACTTCTTATGAAGTATGAGATTACCATATTCGTTATCTTCGGAGATAGCTTTTAAGTTGTCTGATACTTTTACGTTAGAATATCTCTTTCTTACCATACAGATATCCTTTCTTTAAAAGTACACACTATAATTCTACCCCATGAAGTTCCATAATATTTAAAAGATGGACATTGTTACCATTCTCATCTTTCTTATCCATATCTGGAACTTTATGAGTATAATCAGAGACATAGTCAAACATAATCTCCAATACATTGATACACATATCTTTGTTATCGTTGGTCATATTTGTTCATCTCCTTGAAAATTGTATCTACTACGTATTGACCAGCTATACCCATTTCCACAACCTTGTCGAAAGCTTGTTTCATTTCTTGTGGGTTATCGAATAAGAATTTTTCACTTGGTGCTGATTTAGATACTAAGATACCTAAAGCAGTATAAAGTGGTAATAAACCTAAGTCTTCAGCTGGTTCAATAGACATTACATCTAGATCAGTATTAAAGAAACCTCTGGCTATAATTAGAAACTTAATGAATTTGACATAATCATCTAGCCCCATGTATATAGTTTCTACATATTGTACAATGTAATCAATGATGTCTTGATTGTCTCTATATACATATGGATTACGTAAGATATAATCAACTTCATAGTCTTTTATAGTCTTAAGATCTATAGGAATATAGATACTATTGATAGATGCTAATACATCTTTGTAGCATACAGAGTGTCTGAATGCTTGATATGTATCTTTATTCTTAAAATTCAATCTATCAATATATGCTAAACAAATCTTTGGTGATTCAAAGATTAGCTCTTCTGGAATATTCTCATTGATGAATCTTTCAAAAGAGTTAGCAATCTCATTAGAAGACTTCTTGGTAACAGAAGTAATTTGTTTTGCAGCATCAAGAAGCAATTTATTGTAATCCATCTTCAGTCACCTCGACGTATTGATTAGCATAGTAGATTAATAGAGTGCATGTAATAGCCGAATAGAAGAGCTGTTTAAGCTCTTCTGTATATAAGTCTATTACGTACTTAGTATTGAATGCCATTGTTTGTGTTTGACCAGCTTTATCAGTAAATCTAATAGTCAAACGTTCTACCAATGTATCAGCATAGACTCTAACCTTAAATTTATCATTCATATCAAAATCTAAGAATCTATCTGACAAATGTTGGTTCCTAATCATATAGAAAACAATGTCACTAGGCTCTACATTTGTTAGCATAGCATACAATTGAGCAAAGCCCTTAGTATCACCACTGATACTATAGAAATAACCATCTCCATCGTATACAGGTTCCCCATTTACGATGGCTTTAGGTTCTTCTTGTTTAATTAGAACGTCTAGATCTTTTGTGGTTTTATATAGACTTCTGATTAGTTCCTCAGAGTCTATTAGGAATTGATCTATATTCATACTAGAATCCTTTCGCATAAATCTTACCCATAGCGATGAATAAGATTTCTAAGTCTTCTTGAGTATAACGTTCACGTTCAGCACTATACCAGGATACTACATGATCAACACGTTCACATGAAGTACGTACGTACAAGTATCCATCGTCTTCTTGTGCTGTAGCATTAAATACACCATAAGGTGTTTCGAATGAATAAGCATTAGCTTCATACAATTGAGTGAGTTTCATCTTATGTAAGATATCTAATGCCAATTGTTTAATATCTTCAGTTACAGGATATAACAACTGTCTTTCCATATTATTACCTCCTTAAGTCTTAAGTTAATTACTACTAAGTTAGTTTAGTTTATCTTTATCAGCTGGGTCTGGGAACTCAGGTGTGTTACTACCTTCCATAGCAGCTTCACGTAAAGCCATTAATACTTGTGCATAGTTAGATGCACTATCTTTTCTAGTAACCTCTTCTAAGAAGAACTTACCAAATAGTGCTTTTACTTCATCATCATCACATGTAGTGATAAGTTCATCAAGACGTTTAAATGCACTATCTTTATCGTAGACTCTGTACTTAGAATCTTCCATATCCATATAAACAAAGATAGATAGAATAGATGACATGATAGCATAGTATAGCTTATGTTCATCTTTAGGGTTTAATATGTCTAGCTCATGGTTTTCTTTCTCACCTAATAAGATTAGACGTTCATTACGGCTATCAAACATAACCACAATACGTTTATGTGCAAAACGAATGTTTATTAGTAATATATCAGTACCAATAGCTTCACCTAAAGAACAACCAGTAGACTCTTTACGTTCAAGATACTCTTCTAAGTCTTCTTTAAGCAAGAACTCTTTAATATCGTAGTCATCTACATTAAGAAATCCTAATGCAAAGTCTACTTCTTCACCTGTCTTAGCATTTACTGCCATAGCTGCACCGAAAGTACCATCATCATCTTCGAAATGGTATTTTATATTGCGATAAGAATCTAAAGTGAATGCTTCTAGTTCTTTAATAATGTATGATGTGGTTAATAAACCATGAATACCAGCACATAGTATGGTTGCTACATGATAGAAACCATATCGTGTTGATGTCAATTCTTTAAAGACATCATTAACTGTAAATAAATCAGCCATGTCTAAATTCAAATCTTTAAAAAGATCTTCTTCTGTAATGCGCTTCTTGTTTTCCATTTTTTATTACCTCGTATTTCTTAATATAATAACGGTTCACCAGATAGACCATGCTTTAGCAATAGTTCTACGGTATCCGTAAGTGCTAAATTAATAGCATCTAAAATAAATTTCTCACGCTCTTTTATATCAGTCTTCAATGTATTCTCAAAGTCTAATAAATCACAAGAGAAGTACTCTGTTTCAGTATAATCTAATGATGTTAATGAACGTACAGTATATTGGACTTCCCCAACTGTCAATTGTTTAGAATGATAGGTGAGTGGTCCAAATGTAATACTAACGTTACGTTCTATATATTGAGATATAGTCTTTGCAGCATATATCTCAATAGCAGACTCTAACTTGACTCTATTTATGTAAAACATATCAAAGTCTTTCTTATGCTTAGATCGTCTAACTATACCACTATATTTAAGTGGTATGATGTATGTGCATTCAAGATATAGTATCAATGTAGCAGATACGAATGGCTGATTGTATAACTTATTTACACAATCCCATATCTTATCATGTAGATTGGATACTTCTTTGTCGTATTTCTTTCCACGGAATATTTTTTTATACCATGGTAATTTATCATACTCAGTTTTAATTAAGTCTAATGATGTAAGAGCTACGGTGAGGTCAAAATAATGCTTGTAGTTGTCTTCCATGATTCACCCTTAATTAATTTTCATCTGGAGAAATTAACTTAGTACAGAATTCATTAATGAGAGTACGAATACCATGATTAGTGAAATCATCATCATCGTCATATTCATATTTGATTTCTGTATTTTCAGTTGTTTCATTTATAGATTCTCTAGAAATGATGTATTTGATACTGTCTGCATTAGCTGTATTATATTCAACTTTAGATGTAGTGATGGAACCAAACATACGTCTTCCTATGTAGTATCTAGTAATAGCTAGACGGGTTCCCTCTAATTTTATATCTATATTCATATTATTATACAGCTTAGTTCCGTTACCAATAACTTTACAAACTTCTGCTACATTATCCAATACATCTATCATTAATGCATCACTACAGAACTTGTAAATTTTGGAATCCATTCTCTTAAGTTTCCACCATAATAATGGTAACTTAAGGAAATTTGTATTTTCTTCAAATCTATCTTCTAAATCAGCACGTTTAATCATCAGATCTAGAAGATATGTGTTGTTGTTTGCCATTATTTGTAAACTCCCTTCAATTCATCTACATTAAAAGCAACCTGTGTTAGTTTAAAGAATGTATCTTGAAGAAGATTATATAGATAGGTATTACCGCCATCAATAGCATCTAGTGTATAAGTAGCATACTTAGCAGGGTTATCTCTGTTTAACTGAATAATCATGAATCCAAACACTGGTTCATTACCAGCTTTAGACCATAAGTATTCATAAGCAGCTAACTGCATAAAGTATTTGTACCCTATATGGCTAGATGTCTTGAAATCAACTAGGTATAATAACCCATCAACTCTCATGATACAATCAATAGTTCCTCTGAAGTATTTCCCTTCAAAGGATTGCTCTAATCCTAATATCTCTATAGTCTTACCAAACTTATTTACTTGCTCATCATACCAAGATATGAAAGCATAGAATCCAGCTTGAGTATAGTCATCAGGATTAATTGTGGTTAAGTCTCTATCTCCGGATAAGAATCTCTCTATTTCAGAGTGGACTTTGGTTCCTATAACAGCATATCTCGATAGTTCTTTCTTATAGCTTATACCTTTAAAGCCTAAGCTATTAGCCCAGTACATTATAGATTCTTCACTGATATAGGAAAGTATTTCTGTTACTCTTTTAGCCTCACTTTCTTCTGTGTATTTAGATACATGAGTTACATGGTCTAAAGACAAATCTACTAGCATTATTTAAACACCTCCATTTCTATAATATATAGTTGACAATATAGTTAAATTAAACTTTTACAATCATAACTTATTAGTAAATGCGGCGACTAATAAATCTTGTTTAGTTTAATGCGTTTAAAATTTCTCCTATAATAAATATATACTACCAATTCCTATATGCCTTTATGTCACACTGTGACATAGGGGCATATAACCCTGACTCGATATAAATAGCCTAGGGAAACATATTAGTAAAATCTCTTATTTTTTCAACGGAGGAGCTACTATTCATGGCACAAGAAATTAAAACATTGAATACTACTTTCCTTTTCCAACAACACAAACAAGAATTCGAAAAAGAAATGGTCGAATTCATCAATGCTGGTAAAGTGATTGATATATCTTCTAAAGAGTTTGAAGATATTGCTTATGAAGTTCGTAAGCAACAAAAGTTATCTAGTAACTTAGTTGAGTTCTTAAATTTCAAAGGACTTAAATTAGTTATTGGTAAGAAACCTATGCCTAGAATGATGAAAGTATTCATGGCTAGAGATCTTAAAGGTGATCGTAATAAATATGCAATCTATATTGACGTATATGGTCTTATTGAGTTAGATGATAACGGTAAATACGTTTGTCATAATATTAGTGTATTGATTGCTAACCTTATCTATGCTGCTACTATCCATGCTTATCATTTAGATAAGATTACTGGTACTAGTACTATTGAAGATGCTGCACATGCATTTGCTAACTTATTCACTAATATCATCAACTACCTATTCAAGATTAATAATATCAATGGTCTACGTAACCGTTGCTTATTCTTATCTGCATTATACTTCCTTAATACAGTGTATAAGAAATCTAGATTTAGTGTTAACGTAAACTTAGCTAAGAAGATTGCTAATATTACTGAACGTGAGAAAGAACTTCTTGTAGCTTATCTTGAAGTAGAATCTTTTGCTAATATTGATTATTTCATGCATACATGTAATGATATTCTTAAGCTTAAAGAATTAGAATTACAATCATTCTTGGCTACATGGATTAAACTATATACACCAGGAACTATGTTTGCATTAGAATACTTCCCAGCATTCAGTGCTATGCTTACAGATGCATACGTTGGTTGCTTCTTGAATAATCAATCCACTATCGAAAAAGTAGCTGGTAATGCAATGGTAGCATACTGTAATGATATTTTGAAAAAAGTAATCTAATCGGAGGATAATACATGCGACATAATCACAATGAGATTAATATTGTAGAGCATGTAGATTTACTCAGGAATTATACTGTAAAGAATATTGAATCCATTCAAGCTGGTATGATTCCTGAGTTATTAGATATCTCTTGGTCTGTATCTCAGTACTATCTCGAAGAAGGCCGTCATAAATACGTATTTGGTAAAGACAAATACGTACTTAAAGTCAACGGTCTACGATTTATTACAGATAGACCATCCAAAAAGAAACTAGTATATATCAAGAACTTTAAAGACGCTGTTGATGAAAGATTGGTTAACCCATCTTTAGTATTTGTCAATGGCTTATTTATCAAATGGTCTGATATTACACTAGTTAGAGATCAACGATATACATATCTCTATATAAATAATAAAGTGGGTATTGACCCTATCCATATTGATGATGTACAAATCATCAATATCCCATTCAATGTAAGCTATTCTGAAAAACGTAATGTCCCTTACAAAGAAACAGTTATCTTCAGATTTGGTGATAATGGTTTAGCGTTAGACTATGGTGTTATTGTAGTATCCACTAATACTGAACGTATTAATCTTATAACTAAGCAATGGTCTAACTTAGCTGGTGCTACTATTGATAACTTAGATATCTTAGTAGATAAACGTCATAAGTCTACGGATAAGAACTTTATCTGTTTCACTGAAAGTAAGTTAAACCCTACTATTAAACCTGATGTCAAGAATCTTAACTTGGTATCGATTAATGATGGCAATCCTATAGATAAAGACTTGGTTATGAAGTACTTCTATAGAGCAGTGGTTAATGATAACCAATCTAATATCGTTAGACCACCTAATGATGATATCATGAAATCTGCTTTAGTAGATAATACCATTAAAGGGTTAGACTTACATACAATGCAGAAAGACTTTGATTACGAATATCGTAATGATACTGAGTATAATGATAACTTCTTGCATGGTATCAGATATATCTCCAGATATAATGGAGCATTCTTTGATGAGCTATATGAAAAGCTATCTAATATCTATAGTGATTCTTATACTGGAGAGCAATTCAAATCTTATATTGGTACAGATTTAATCTTTAGAATGCCACGTGGTCTACATGACCGTACTGAAACATTCGTTATGATTCATCGTAATGGTGAGTTATGGGATTTATATAACCGCATCAAATATATTGGTAGTGAATTCCAATTACAATTAACTCAAGAAGAATATGATGATATTCAAGAATATGATACTTTTGAGATTGTAAGATTCTCTAGAGTCAATAATAACTTGCTCAAAGTCCAAGTACCTAATACTGACACTATCGAAAATACTACTATTCCTTATGAAGACTTGATTGTATTTGCTAACTATACGGACAATCATATCTACTATGACTGTCTTGAGTTCACTAAAAATTCTTTATTCGATGCACCATTTACTATCGATAAAGAAGCTAAGACTATTAGTTTTACTGATGCTAACTGGTATGGTAAAGATATCTATATGGCATCTAAACGTCAATTCAGATATGCTTATTATCCACCAGTGAACTTTAAACGTTGTACTTTCTATCTAACTAAGGACTTTGTGGCTTGTAAAGACCCAGATAGATATTTGGTATTCCATAATGGACGTATGCTATCTAAAGACATGTATCGTTTCTTATTCGAAGAACCAGATAACTCTGTAGTTAGACCTGTAATCCATACACGTATTATGGCAGACCCTGGTGATAGAGTAGAAATCTTCTATATTCCAGATGCTTTGAACTATGTAGATATTGGTACAAATAATACAGCACAAGTTACTCATGTTAAAGCTACTATTGATAATCAACCTATCTTTAGTATTCCATTCCCTACAAAGAGCTTCTTGAATGATAAGAATAGTTTCTTTGTAATGCGTGGTAGTGTAATCTTAGAGCAATCTAGATATGATGTAATTGGCGATAAGATTATCATGAAAGACCCTAGTGACTATTTACCATTAGGTCGTGAATTGACATTTGTATTTATCTTTAATAAAGCATTAGATGTAGATACATTTGGTGGTGTTAAAGAAGAAGACATCTTAACTGTAGATGCTAGATTCACTTATGCTGAATCTGTAGATGATATCTATTATGATATCCCTTATCCATATGAGGGTTATAATGGTTTCTTCTTCGTATCCTATAGAGGCTTGTATGTAAACCCATCTCGATACACTATCGAAGATGGTGGTCGTACTATTAGATTCCGTAATAATGACTTACATCTAGACCCTAATACTGCTATGGTATTCGTATTCGTATATCCTACAAACAAGTATACTCTAGATGCTAGTGCTGTACGTGTAACTGCTAATATTGAAAATCAAACTAAGTTTACTGTACCAGTACCTTATGCTGATTACTTTAAAGACGGTAATGAGTTCTTCGTTATCCGTAATGGTATCTTCTTAGATACTGATGACTATATAGTAGACCCTGATACTAATACTATGACATTGACTTCACCGTATGGCTTAGACATTGGTCAAGAATTAGTGTTCAACTTTATGGTTGGTAATAAGGTTAGTGTGAAGAACCATACTATTACTATTAGAGCGACTAAAGATGACCAACAAGTTTTCAAATTACCTGAAGTATTCCATGACTATAATAAGAGAGATAATAAGTTCTTCTTAGTTATTGGTGATACTCTTGTAGATAAACGTCGTTATGTAATCGATGGTGATGACTTACGATTCTTAGGCGATGATGATAAGATCCCTTATGGACGTGAAATTGACTTTATTTTTGTATACTGTCAACCAATTGATGATGTAACTGGCTCTATTGGTGATATGGTAGACACTTCTAAGTATGGTATCTTTACTAGTAAGGCTACTACTATTACCACTGATGGTCAAAGAGACATTAAGATTCCATTCGAAGAAACTCTATTATATGATCATAACTTCTTTGTTACTATTGGTAGTACATTCATAGACTCTTCTAACTATACTATCAATAATGCTACTGGTTATATCAAATTTATCAATGATAATATTAAAACCGTAGCAGGTAGAGAAGTCTTATTTACACTAATAGATTCTAAATATGCTGTAGTTGAAAAGGATATCAGTATTACTAAGTCTACTATGGAAAACCAAATGGACTTTGATATTGTATTACCATTTGATAACTACTTCGAGCAAGGGAATAAGTGCTTAGTGTTTGTTGATAATGTATACCTAGATCCATCTAGATACACTATTGATGAGAAACGTAATAGATTATCCTTAGTTGATTTTGATGATGCTCTCCCTAAGGATAAGAATGTCGTATTCATGTACTTATACGTAGCTAATAATACTAATAAGTCTTATACTTCAGAAGAAGTTCAACATCCTAAGCTTACAGAATATGGATATATCTATCTAGATAAGAAGAAGATCAAACACAATATGAATTCTAAACTATTCTTCTTATATGTAAATGGTAAGAAAGTAGTTGCTGATACTATTGTGACTCCTGCTAATAATATTATTAGACTTACAGAAGACCCTCAAACAAGATTCAATGCAGTTATTATGGATTATACACCAAGAATAGCTGACTTAGAACCTTATAAGAATATCAGATCTGATTATGATACTATCATTAACTCTGTAGATCTTGAAGACGTAGATAAGATGTGGGATATCTATACTAAAGTATCTGATATCGAAGGACATAAAGTTCCTAATATCAGTCAAGAAGCTATCGTTAACCATATCATTCGTGAACACTACATTGCTAGTGGCGTAAACAAAGGACTACCATTCATCTATACATATGACACATCTACATTGAAGAATAAACAAATCAATGAAGTTAAAGAAATTACTCATAGATTTACTGCACCAGGTAGCTATAGCTTTACAGTACCTGAGGGTATTACTAAGTTAAGCATTCAATCTATCTCTGGCTCTAGTAAAGTAGATGTATTCAGTAATAGAACTACAAATCCATTATCTAATACTAAAGTAGGTGAAGCTTCTTACTTGATTCCTCAAGAAAAAGCTGATGACTTTAATAAGTTGATTAAATGTATCTTCTCTATTAGTCAGCCTAGATCTAATAATGGTATACCTCAAAAGGGATGGGCTGTTGGTCTAAACCCTAAAGAGGGTACATATGGTATTTCTGCTGACCCTAATATCTTAGCTGGTAACTTAGTAATTCAAACTATTAAGACTATGCCTAAGATTAAGTACAAAGTTACAGCACCTAAGGGTGGTTTTGTATGTATTGGTTTCAATAAGAATGATGGTAAACGTCCTAAGTATATAGTTGACTATAAATCGTTTGCTAATGCTGGTTGGTTCCCTAAACGTCTTAATACTGATACTGGTATGTATGAAGAAATTCCTGCTGGTGAAGATAAGACTATATCCTATGATAATGTATTTACATGGGACGAAGGTGAGTCTATCTTTGAAGTACCAGAAGGTGTAACTAATATGACAGTTGCATTATGTAGTGGCTTTGAAGGCATCCCTGCATTAAATGATAGTGTCACTCATGTATCTAAGATGGCTGCTATCCAAATTGTAGGTTATGGTATTAATAAATTTAGTGTACCTGAATTACCTGATAGTGCTACAGTAGAACGTATTGATATCTATAGATACTATAATGCTTCTACTGCACGTTATGGTACTGCATCTAAGAATACTACAAGTGCTGGTATCGAATTAGATAAACAATCTGACTTTACTAAATTTGGTAAGAGTACTTATACTGAAGCACCATATAATACATTTGACCAAGATACATTAGCTAACTACTCACCAACTAATATGAACAATGATGAATATGCTAAAGCATTTACACGTTTAACAAACGAAGGTGTAGTTATATCTGTATCTCGTGGTGTCGAAGGTGTATCTAACTACTTGGATATGCGTGTAGAACCTGGTGAAAGATATATGGTAGTTGTAGGTAAAGGTGCAACTTCTAATGGTGCATTAAGTATCACTTACGATAACTTAGTACCAGCTAGAGAATCTAATTTGTATATTATGGATACATTTAATGCTAGTCGTGAAGTTATGACACATCCTGACTTAGACTATGCTACTAATGACGAATTAGTGTTAGATGATTTACGTAATAGACAGCTTACTCCTGTAAGTGAAGAAGATAAATTAAACTCCTTTAATAGTCCTACATTCATTGGTAGTAAGCCAGAAGCTTCTGCTGATGAATATACTAATATTGAAGAAGTACAAACTACATTTACTCATGATGGTTCCGAAGCTAAAGTTTATAAAGAAAACAATTGGTGGGAACTTAAATACTAAAAATACCGAGGTAGGGGCCTTTAAGCTCCTACCTCAATTTTTGGTGTACTTTAACATTTATATAATTTGACGACTTTTAAAAGGAGGTTACTATATGCCTAATACTACTAGATACAACAGTGGTAGAGCTCCGGTTATAGCCTTAGATTATGACTCTAGGTTTATAGCTCATAAGAAAGAGCTATTAGTTGATTATAAAAAAGGTAAGCTCTATGTAGTATCTGCTGAAGATAAATCAGTTATTATAGATATTACCGCTAATATCATTAACGAGTTTACAAACTCTGGTTCTATTGCTGATAACTTCATCGTTAATATTGAAGGTGTTGGTGAGATCAATCTTACTAAGGCTATCAATAGAATCTATAAGAATAATATTACACTAAAAGAGAATGATGAAGCACATTATCTTTCTCCGACATTAAGATTTGATAACCGTTCTATTACAGTACAAGATACTGAAGTGGGTATCTCTAACTTTAAGGTTGCAGGTAATAATACTTACCCAGTTAAAGATAATAACGTAATCAAATGGGTACCACGTATTGATGAAGATGTAGTTAGACGTGTTACTAGATTAGAAACATTGGCTCCACCTGATGCTGAAGAGTTTAAACGTCTTCGTAAACAAATTGCTGATATCCAAGTTACTGCTGATTTATATGCAGACTTACCAGCAATCAAAACTTTATCTGATTCTAACCGTAATCGTTTAGATGTATTGGATACTAAGATTCTTAAAACAGCAGAGATTGATCCTATTAAAACGGATATCTCTGGACTTAAATCTGATACACAAGCTATGAATAATAGATTGACTACATTAGAATCTAAAGAAGATACTGAACCTAAGTTTACTGCTTTAGATAGACGTATTACTGCTATTGAAGCACAGTCTGCCGCTTTCACTAAGATTACCGATCTTCAAGTTAAAGTACAAACTTTATTAGCTAAGCCTGATTTAGAACCTAAAGTTACTGAGTTGACTAATAAGGTTAATACTATTAGTTCATCTTTTGAAACTTTAAAAAGTAATACAGAATCTAAACTATCAGCTATCGAAGGCAATACTAATCGTACTACATCTGAAGTATCTGCTATCTCTGGTAGATTGAATACATTAGAAAGCTTAAACATTGCTAAGTTTAAAGCTGACTATGATACACGTATTGCTACACTAGAAGCTGTACCTAACTTCACTTCTAATATCACTAACTTAGAATCTCAAAACTCTGTATTAACTAACTCAGTTAATATACTTAAAACACAAGTCAGTGGTTTAATGCTAGCAGAAGACTTAACTCCTCGTGTATCTGCATTGGAACGTGAAAAAGTTACTGCTAAGAATGTAACTATGCCTGCAGAAAAGGTACATTTGCCATCTGGTGACCCTGAAGCTAATAAGATTTATCCTTATACTATTCATAGCTTTGATAGCCAAGATTCTAATGTAGAGTTCAAGATTCAACGTAGTGGTACTCGTGATACTACATTATGGATTGACTTATTTATTGACTTTACAAACTCTAGTAATACTACAAGAAAGATTCTTAAGTTTACTAAGCCAGATAATAATAATCTATATGTATATATCCCACCAACTAATAAGAAGATTCATTTAAAGATGATGTCTTATGATTCTGGTATTAGCTGGTTCTATAACTATGAATATGAAATGGGTATTGCTGATCAAGGCACAGTTTAACTTCCAGGAGGTATATAAATGGGAGCTTTAAAATATACAGAAAGCCTACGGAATAACCTCCATGAGGTTACCCGTTCTGCTGGTACAGTTATTTACTGTACCGATACTAGAGAAGTCTTCTATGATGCTTCTGATGATATGCGTCTATTGACAGACTTTATTCTTATGCTTAATAATGATAATGAACGTACTCAGATTGTAAATAACAATACAGTTCTTGAAGCACGTATCTACTGTGTACGTGATGCTCGTACTTTCTATGCTTATGATGCAAATGATGGTTGGCAACAACTCTTATCTGTAAAAGAAGCTAGTAAATATGTAGGTCCTATTACAGATATCACTAAAGCAACTATCATGAAAGATGGTAAACGTATTGCACCATTGACTACAGCTAATAATACTTACCTAGAATCTGGTGAGACTGTTGAAGCTAAGTTAAAACAAATGGGTGTAATTGCTACATCTTTCCGTACACACTTAGTTACTGAAACTAAGAAACGTTTCCCTATTCCTGTACCATTTGATAACTACTTTGATATGCCTAATGCATTCTTAGTTCATATTGGTACTAACTATATTTATCCTAACCGTTATAGCATTGATGGTAATGATATTGTATTTAATGAACCAGTTGAAATGAATCGTTCTATCAACTATACATTCATTTACAATACCAAAGCACCTGCTGTAGCTGGTATGATTAATAATATTGATGGGTCTCTCATTAACCGTGGTTCTATTCCAACTGATAGAATGGCTAATGTAAGTGATTCCCCATTCTTAAATAGCTCTAGCTCTGTAGCAACAAGTGCATCAGTTAAAACATTATTTGATTTGCTAGTTGCCTTATGTGATGAAAAGAATATCATCTCTCGTGCTATTGCTAAACCTATTGCTACAACTACATCAGCATTATCTCTCGAAGTCCCTGAAGGCTACACTTTAGCTGATGGTAATATCATTGCTGTACGTTTCCGTGCTAATATGCCAGCTAATGGTGATCTCGTAGTCAATGATCGTACTATTCCAGTATATAAATCTGTAGCAAGTAAACTTGAAGCTGGAGATATTACTCAAAACGATGAATTGTTCTTGCAATATGATGCGGTTCATAATCGTTTCTATATCACTAATGGTATGCCTTATCGTATGGACACTTACAATAAAGTCTATACTGCACCAACTGATAATATTAGTACAATCTCTTTTAGTGATGCATCCTATCTTCCTGGTGTAGATTATATGGAAGTATATCTCGAAGGGCTTAAACTAGTTAAAGATGTAAACTATCGTATTGATGAAAATGCTAAAGCTATTCATCTTATCGACTTTACAATGGAAACTGGTCAAGTATTAGAATTGGTATCTAGACGTATTGTACGTACCCGTGGTGCTAACTCTTATAACTTGAATGCTAATGATATTGCACCAGATGCTCCAGATGTAAACCCTGAATTCTCTAGTAGAATCTTTAGTGCTGTTCATGATAGTACTACAGATCTTAAGAAATTACGTTTAATCCCACCAGGGGATATGGATTCTCTTAATGATCTAAAACATGGTGAATCTTTAAATATTAGATTTATCGATGGTGCTATTGGTGATTCTTATACTGAGTTCGGCCAAACTGTATACAATATCTGTGATAAGAATGGTGAACAAATCGTAGATGCTATTACAGCTGGTGATATCATGCCATTTATCTTCGATAAGACTAATAAACAGTTTAAGCTACGGTTTACAGTTAATAGTCACCCACGTATCCATGATGGTAATGCTACAGTAAATCCTGGTGATGAAACTGTTCATGATGGTAACTATATTGATATCCCAGATAGTCCATTTATTGAATACTCCGGTGGAGACAACTTAACTTATGAAAATAGTTTGTATCCTACAGTATTATACCGTGATTCATCTTATTCAAATAGAGTTTATAAAAATAACCGTGGTTTTACGCTTAGAGGGTACGATAATATACAATTTAGTATATCACGAAATGGTATATATATTAGAAATGATTTCACTAAGCAAATGAAGTTATTTAATAAAGGTGATAACGACTTTAAAATAACTACAGCGATTAACAGTGAGCTATCCAATAATAATGTGTATAATGCAGATACTACTATTAGTATAGCCGCAGTTGTAAATAATGCAATATTAATGGATAAAAACTTTAATATTATAACTTTACAAGATTTGAATGCTGGGTTTAATAATAGAGAGTTTTTAACATTAAAGCCATATACACTAAGAAGTGGTTATAGTAATAAAATTATGATCGTTGATGAAATAGAACACAAGTCTACTAATAAAGTATATGTCGATGGGCAGCCTATTATACAAAATGCTAGTAGATTGGATGGGTATATTACATCATATACTAGTGTAGGCGGCCTGTACTATTTGGGTAGTAATATTGGCATTGGTTGTAATATTACATATTATGATAAAATACCAGCAGATGTTTTAAATAAAGAAACTGTATTTGTTAAATTTTCTCCATTAAGTAAAGTAAAACCATCTAGTACTGCTTCTGATTACATATCTTTAACCGATATACTAACTAATATTAATACCTCTTATTTTAAAAGTGCTACCGGCATAAATAAAGATTATTTAAAACTAGTAGATTTATTTAATATGGATAATGCTATAGGTAAATTCTTAAGAAATGTAACTGGATTCTTCGTATATAAAAATCCAAATATAGACCAATATCTTATAGAATTTGCTTATGATGAAACTTATGCACAAATGATAAAATATTTGATTCAAGAAAAACTTATCACTTTACAGGCAGGCTAATATGGCAAGACATACAATAACTTTCAAAGAAGGAAATTGTAAGTTGCGTTTTGATGATTATATTAAAATTACTTTTAATACTGATAGCAGCGGTGGTGATACTGCTGCTATCAATAATCATGATTATCCTATGTATGTAGCATATAAGGATTCTGTATTAAGATACTTAGATGCTGGGGAAATTGTGGCTGGCCAAACTGTAGTAGGACAGTTTAAAGGTAATAAAATCATATTATACGCATCTGACTTTCCGTCATCAGGTGTTGGCCCTGTGGATCCATCAGTAAAACGAAGTATGTGGTTATATAGAAATACTATGATAGACTATCCATCTATCTATCAGTATATATATCTTAAACCATATATGTCACAAGACGATAATATAGTTAACCCCAATAGTACATATACAATCTCTTTTAGTAGTGATTCTTTAAATAATATTGATGAAAGTGCTAGAAAGAAGATAGCTGCTATTGTATTTGACGATGTACGTAATAATGGTATTAGACGTATAGTTCCATTAGTAGATGGTGATCGTAAGTATTTAACTATTAATGACGTTATCGAAGCAATGACTTATGCTAATGACACTAATAATATATCAGTAGAGTATACTGAATACGTTAAACATGATAATTTCATGGTAGCAGCATTTGTAGCTAGTGCAGCTCATGCTAAAGAACCAACTGCTAATACTAAGCTGGTATTTAACTATGCTAAGAACTTAGCTGGTACTGAAAGCATGACTTATGGTAGTGCTGTAACACAAGATATCGCTACGACTATTACTCATGACTATATGGGACATGGTACAGCTAATGCTGATGAAGACAGCGCTATTTATACTTTATCTGGATTCTGTGATCGTAAGATGCCAACTAGTATTCATATAGTCAAAGCATCTTCTACAGACAAAGATAATGGGTATAATGATATGGCTCATAGCAATGGGTCTAAGATTCATGTATTAGGTCTATATAACTCCACTAATGGTGAGATTATCAATCCTAAGAATAATACAAAGACAGACATTAATATAGCTCGTGTAGCCAAGTCTTATAAGATTGCTAAGTTTGATGATATCAATCTAGCTAGCGATGAAGACTCTGCTATTGGTATAAATGAGAACTACTGGTTATTGCCAGACTTAGATTCTCTTATTAATATCTATAACCACTTAGTCAATAATACTGAGCTTATTGAGCCAACTGAATCAGAATTACATAGTACGTCTAATTATAAGTATAAGTCTTCTAATGATGTAGATATTAATACTTTAGATGGTATCACTATCTATTGTGCTAATACACCAGATGATTCTGTAATCAATATCATTCGAGATATCAATAATAGTACAGTTGGACATCTTAAGATTAATCTTATTGATGGTGGACGTAGTCTAACTAAATCTAGATATGCTACTGAACTATTCAACCAAATATCTGTATTCAAATCTAATTCAAATACAGATAAGATTACAGTATTCCCTTGGGATAATACTTGGACAGATCATATGCTTGAAAAGAAATTATTAGTCAAGGGTAATACTCTAGATGTATTGCGTACTAAACTATCTGGTCAAGTTAACTATGATAAAGTCTTAAATGAATCTAATACTACAACAGTAGAAACTGTATTAATTGGATTAGATGATTTTAGTAACTTTGAAGCCAAATACAAAGAACTTAAGAAAGTGTATACTGTAAATGCTACACATAAACTAGAGTTCTTTGATAGTCGTTATAATATTCTTAACGATGATATTACACCAAGCACAAAAACAATAGAAGACGCTACACCAACAGCTGATCACACATACGCTATTAATTGGAATGATAATATATTTGTTAACGGGTTCCAATGTTTACGTAAACTAAGTAATGTAAATGATGATGATATAGTAACAGTTACATTCTCAGATAGAGATAATGTAGCAGCTATATCTAGAGATAGTGAACGTCCTGCGATGTTTGTACCATCTGATGCCAATGTAGATAATACATGGACTCATCCTATAGTTGATACAAACTTTAGCTATGTATCATATAGAACATTAGTTGGTAAGACTCTTAAACTAAGATTTAGACAAGTAATGAAAACTGCTACAGTTAATTTTGGTTATTATATGATACTAGATGACATGTCTAAAGTATTCACTCATAGAAGCGGATTTGCTCTATACGATACAATCAACTATTTCAATACAGATAATTATACTATGACAACTAATAGATCTGGAGAGATAGTGTTCTATAGAGATGATTATAACTATAATGATACTTGGCCTAATATGCTAAAACCGTCAGAGATAGATACACCAGCAATGGCTACTGCTACTATTGATTATGCTAATATAAATGCTATAATTCCAGAAAACGTATGTAGAGTGCTATTACCTACTACGGATAGAGACAAGCATCTATATACAACATTAGCATTCCCTCAAGGACCTAATAGATATCCGTTACATTGTCTAAGAAATGGTAAGCTATATAATACTGGTGCTGGTAATGCTATTTCATTTAGGTTATGTAATGTATCAGATTATACAGACTTTGCTAAATATACAGTAGAACAATATGCTATATTAGCTCTATCTGGTAGCTCGTTTGAATATAACGTATACCCTGCTATTAGAAACTTGATAAATTATTACACTAAGAAAAAACAAGGTGTATCTTATGATACCAAATTAACTGGTATATTTTCAGTTAATTAGAAAGGATAAACTATGGGAAAATTTGTAATAGTATTTAAGAAAAAGTACCCTAAGTTTAAACTTGGAGACCATATCAATCTTATATTCAAACAAGGGGTTGATGGTGGAGATACTATTAGAATAAATGGTAAGACTGTACCGCTTTTAACTAAGTTTAGAAATGGCGCTGTATTACCTGTAGACTACAATCAGTTTACTGTCGGTAACAAATACGTTGGTGAATGGACTTCTAGAGGATTAGAAATCTATGCTGGTGAATTTGTTAAAGAAGAAGCTGTAGATGTCACAAAGAAAACGTTAACCATAGTTGAACGGGGTACCAATAACTGGTACCCTTGTTTATTCACTCAATTTGAGATTAAGAAACAGCAACGGTTAACAAAGAATACACAAACTAATACATTGGCTAATAATGCACAATATACTTTTCGTATAGCTAAAACAGATATAGATAGTCGTTTACTGAACGTAAATACTTTTGCTATGGTTAAGTATGATGGTAGAGTTATTCCATTATTAGACACAGATAAAAACTACATCACTGTAGAAACTTTATTTGCAATAACTAATAAGAATACTACAGGTACTGATGTAAACTATGCTACAATTAGTGGTACGTATAAAGTTTACTTTAGCCGTGGCAATAAATATCTTGATGGTATTGAGATTAGTGTACCATCTGGTACAGCATCTCATGCTAGATATAGAGACTATCCGACATTTGATAATGGTTTAGAAGACCAATACAAATACTATGTAACTAAATCTGTATTTGTTAAGAATAGACTATATGCTATACCAGCATCATATATCAATACTCCAGATATGCATGGGAATTTCAATCTATCTAATGGTAAATTGAAATTTGTTGATAAATTTGGTAAGAACTGGACAGATAGCAAGAATACTACATATAGTAAGATTAGTAAACTACTAGTCTTTAATGATGATACTAATAAGCTAAATGTCAATAAGGACTTTGAGTTATGTATACCAAATAAACCTAATGATGGTTTATTTAGAACTGTATCTGGTGATTTGACATTAACTTGCTTGCCTAGTCTATATGATTTCACTACTAGTATCAATATAAATAGTGAGTCTATTATAGACCCATTAAAATACATTAATGATATTCCATATGGTGTAATATACCGTTCACATATGGATGATATAGACTTAGCATATGTACGTAAAACAAAATCCAATAGTTCTAAAGCGGATAGATACACTGAATGGTTATTACCACACTTCATGTCTATCTATAAGATTATGGATAATATTGTAAATGGTGCACCATATAAGTTTAAACCAGTAATGACTTATAATGGAAAGAATGTAACTCAACAAGAGCTAGACTTTTCTAATTATAAGACTATTAATGTATTAGCTCGTAATAAGACACCTGAAGAGTGTGCTACTATAGTTAATAAGCTAGCAACTGATATAAAGAAATACAAATACCGTTCTATCATTAGACTTATTAATGATAATAAAGTCCCATATGAGACAATCAAAACAGCTTTAGATGATGCTGATGAATACGTTATCTATAATAGAGAATCTATAACTAAAGAAGAGTCTCTATTAATCAAATATCTACCAGCATCTATAGCTAATGAATCTTCTGTAGTCCTAGATAGACTTAGAGCTAATACTAGTGATATTCTATTCCCTAATATCAAAAATCTAAATGACTTTGGTTTAGTTCAAGACTGTTTAGATATTAGACCTAATCATTATTTCTTATATGATTTACCAGAGTCTAAGATTATAGATGGTGATACATTATACACAGTAAGATTTAATGGTCCTAAGATTGATGGTGTAAAATATTATCTAACGGATGATATTGCTAACCCTAAGCAAACTTGGACAGAAATTACTGACTCTACTAAATTAAATGGTCTTATAGGTAAAACAGTAGTCGCATCTTATGATAATAATGATAATAGTTATAAATCATTCGAGGCTACTATTAAAGTTAAAGATAAGACATATACTATCTCTAAGACTACAGATACAATAACGCCTGATGGGGTTATTATGTATCGTATTATACCGCAAAGTGGTGTAGTTATTAACACAAACGTTATATTAGCAGAGAATTCTGGAAGCTATAACTGGAAATTATACGTTCCTGGTGAAAAATTAAAAGAGTTTAGTAACCCATATCTACTAATACGAGAAACTACATCTATTGATGGTACACATGCAGAAGAGCAGAAAATAGCTATAACTGGAGATAATAATATAATTATACCACCATTAGCTATAGTTAAACTTGTATTAGAGATTGGTAACTATTCAGTATCAGGAAACGTAATCGTTGGTGATAATGGTGAAACTGATACAATTAATGTAACAGATGGAAATACTACATGGGAATCATCTGAGTATTCTATAACTAAGCCATTTGAACGTGTTACAATTCCAGTCAATATCAACTTTGATTATCTTCTTAAAGAAAACGAAATGAAAGTTGATCATAAGCAAACATTTACTGATGAATCTAACTTATTTGACGTTTATGATGTAACTAAAGTTGGTGGAGACTTACAAGAACTATCAAACGAATCTGAATATAAACTATTCTTTGATAAGAACTTGACAGATAAAACTGGGTTGTCTATTGTGGCTATTAAGTTTAAAGATAGGCTTATTCCAGTAATCAATAATAATAGAGAGTATCTTAAAACTTCCAATATTAAAGATTATCTAAATACTAGTAGTACTAATAAATTAGCAGTTACTTATGAAGTATTTTATGATGACCCTAATATAGTTATAGATGCATTTAAAGTCGATACTAATATAAGTGACTATAATCGTACACGCATTAGTTCAGAAAATGTATTCTTGGTTGGTTGTAATGGTAATGAATATCGTCCTAGATATAAATACTTCAAAGGAAATATTGTTATTGGTGGTTCGTATAAAGAAAATGCAAATCCTACACCTGATAATAATGATTTCTTCTATAAAGCTAAGACAAATGGAACTGTGGATATAGATTCCAATAATAAAATAGTTAACTTAAGTTCCAGATTCTATACAGACTTTACTACACCATTAATGAATGCATCTCATTGTGAAATGATAGTCGGTAAAACAGATCATAACCGTATAGCATTAACTTTATTCCAAGATAGCCCTATTATTAAGTGTGCTGTAACAGAATCAGTTAATAACTGTAATTCTATACCATACGATTTATATGGTATTGGGCAATATAACTTATTTAATGCTGTCAATAATACTTATGGTCGGATCTACATGTATCGTAGACAGACTATGAAAGATAGTATGCTTTGGGGTTATATCTTACTGATAGATGATTATATTAATGCAGTAAAATATACTAACCTAGTAGATTCTCGTGTTAGTACAAATACTGATGGTCGTATTGAAGTTGCTAAGATGACTCTTAATGACAGTACAACGTTTAATGTAAAAACTCAATATGTACCTGAAGCAACAAGATTGGCTAAGGCTTATAGTACTGGTAATTATGTCAATATGAAAGTACATAAAACCATGAGCAAACAAGAGGTACTATCACGAATCGATGCAATTAAATATACTGGACCAATGGTATCATATCCTACCCCACAAGCTGGTAGTATTGGCGAGCATCGTAATCAAATACAAGGTACACAATATTACGATTATACAGCGATAGGTTATATTACATCAGGACAACAAGCATCTATACCAACAAGTATAAACTCCGATGTGGTTATTAAACTTAATACACCAGCATTCAAATATATATTAAGACGTACAGACGTACCTAGTGATAAGACATACATGGGACATTTTAAGGATACTATGACTAAACTCACAGATGTCCAAATAGATAATAGAGCTATGTGTGTATATCTTGTAGATAGTGATTATGTACGTAATAATATATCTTTACAAGAGCTATTAGAAAAATCTAAAGCATCTTGGTCTGATTACAACAATACACTATCTAAACAAATAAGTCTATTCTTATTAGACTATCATGACTTAGATGATAGTGGTATAGCCATGACAAATGCACGTGATAGTGTAGAAAGTATGTATAGAGAGGCATTAGCTGTTAAGACTAACGTAGATAATGGACGTTACGTTGATAATGTACATATCTTACAGATGGTTGGTGGGTTAACCGTATGGGTTACTGCTCCTAAGGGTACAATGAATGACCTATTTAAGAATGAAGACAATATTACAGTTGTTTGTGGTCGTGAAGGTACACAATTACCGGCTGGTGTAAATATGTATGGTATAAAAGAAACCGATATAAATAGAATTATAACAGACGCTATTACAACCGATTGTATATTCAAATTAAATGGTGACCCTAGAGGGGTATATAAAATACCAGCATCTAATAATTCAAGACCAGGAGCTAATTATAGTTATAAGATATGCTATATTGAGTTTGAAAGTATTGAACGTGATAAAAAATGTTGGATACCATTAATAGATAAGGCTACATATGATTATGTATCTTGTAGACTATTATCAGCATTAGTGAACCAAGATATCTTTATAGAAGTACGTAGATTTATACCAGAAGACCCTAGAATCAAATATCCTATATTTGGTGCAGTATTGCTTAATACCGTCACTGATATGCAAAGACGGGAGTATAATAAAGTATTCTATTCCGATGGTAGTTATGATCGTGGTAATGACCCTAATGGTCCGACAACGATTAACTATATAATTGCCAATAACACAGTACCTGGTACTAATAATAATATCACTAGTAATACAGTATTACCAGACGTTCTATTCAGAAAGAATGGTAATGATGATGTTAGCCTTGTTTCAGAGCCTAAGAATGGTCCTGGAAGATTTATGTATCATACTGGTGATTTTGTATATAATGCTAATATATCAGATGCATTATTAGCAGAAGAGTCTTTAGCTGCTGGTGGTGCTAACGTTAAAGTACTAGGCAATAATATTAATGAGTATAATCGTGTACGTATTGCTAGAAACTATGGTGTAAACCAAATTAATACATTTGAACCGGCTATGGATAATCTATCTATGCGTTATACTGATGATAAAGGGTATAAAAACGTACAAGATATTGGGGTTGGTACATTCTTACATCCATATGCTTATATCAATACACTATTATTTAACGGTAATGGTGATGATTGTATGGCTGGTACTGGTAGAAATACTTATATAGCGGTCCCAGAAATGTTTGAGCCTAATTTAGATCTCACTAACGAACCTGGTTCAAATGAATGGAAATCTAAGTTCAGTACTAAGCTATATAAAAATGGTGTAGTGTATGATTTCTTTATGCATAGCTCTGATATTATGTATGCTTTATTCTTTAGAGATAGCTGGCGTGGTGGTTTAACTAAGTTTGCTAACCCTAATGACGAAGCACATAAAACTCGTGAAGGACAATACATTTATCCTGATTGCAACCAAGCTACACTTATACCACACTTTAAAGGTATAATTCATTTCTATAAACAATTCTTAGATGATAGTGTTACTGTACCAACAAGTATTAGTATTGGGCCATCTCCAGTAAATTTATTTGTAAATAGAAACTCTGACACTAATCATAAACAATATGTAATTTACTTAGACAATATTGATGATATGAATAATAATATGAACTATATTACTAGTTTCATCACACGATATTATAGTAAATTGAATGATAATGAATCAGTAGTCTTTATTGTAAATAACTATGCTGAAGCTAATAACGATTCTAAAGCTACATATAATCGTAATGGTACTAACGTTGATATCAAACGTGCATCTTTAAGAAATATTAATACTTATATAGCACGCATCAATAAAGTCCTAGCACAAGAGTTCCAAAAGAACCCTGGTTATAACTTAAAGATTGCAGTATACTTTACTAATAGTAGATATCAAGTTATGGGACCTTGGTCTAATGAATACTTATCTTCTTCTGCTAATATAGTTCAAGCATCAAATCCTACAGGATCAGAAGTGGAACGTGTAGCTAAGATAGTAAAAGATTCTACAGGTAATACTAGAGTACGTAATATCTTTAAAGGGTTTAATGTTACATTAGACTTCTTACGTAAAGCTGAATTTATGCAAGCTAAGAATCCTAAAGCCTATGTCGGTTTCGTTGACCCTGTTATCTTCGAAACTGTATAAAAAATAAAACAGGTATAACAATGGAGTAATACGGTGGCATACACCTACACCACCGTATTCTCTCTTATTACCTATAAGTGGTTTTCAGATATAGGTAATTTGAATCCTTGCGATACAAGGAATCTATAGGCCCAGATAGTGTATGGGTAAATTTAGATACAGCTATTCTGAGTAGCTGTATCTACCATACACAATTATAATATGCAACTGTAAAATAGTTTACTTTATAAAAAAAATAATACATGGGTAAAGAAGAGTATCTTTACCCATGTATATTATTATTTATTCAAAATCTAAGGTTCTAGATTTTGAATAAATTTTAAACAGTCATCGTACTCACTACGAGAATAGTTTTCAGAATTACCATTCTCGTAATTGCGTACAATGTCTAGAGCTAATCTTATTTTTAAATAAAGATTAGCTTCATGACCAGCTGTGAGATTATAATATCTCATTTGAGCACCAGTCATAGGAGTCGCCTCCTTTCAACCTGTAGGATATGCTCCTACAAGTGTATGGTTATATTTAGATACGGCTACTAAGACTAGCTGTATCTACCATACACGTTTATAGTATACAACTATAATAATGAACTCTTACAAAAAAAAATAATACCCAGTATAGTCAATGACTATACTGGGATTTCTTTTGTCTAGAATGGTGTATAATATGTATTAAACACTCTAGATATCAAATGACCTTTGGTTCTAAGGTATAATGCAACTATAGATGCATGTATTGTTATAGCTGCATATAAACTCTTTATATTATAAATACCCATTTTAGTTAGTCTATATCTTTTGTTTAAGTAAGCAAAAGATTCACCTAGAAGTAAATCATCCCCCAGCTGGTCATAGACAAGGTATAGCTTATAATAGTCTTTAATAGACTCGTATAGCTTGACTATTGTAGCTGTTTGGAATGATGGTACATGACCCATCTCTTTACATAATTCACATAGTTTATGTCTTAGGTCTTGTCCGCTAGATATCTCACCATTCTCATATGCTTTAGCTAATTCATATAAGATTTTAATAGACTTAGACACATCAAATATATTAGAGTACTTACTATAATCTGGATAGATGTATAATCTATATGGAGATTTACGTCTACCACGAACAGGTCTCAATAATGATTTAGGAACGCCATATTCTTCTCTTATATTCGTTAGCCAATCAGCATACTCTTTCTTTATATTTGGTCTTAGTAATAATAGAAATGGATTACCAGATGACCGTCTTAAAGAGATAGACTTTCTCGTAAATAGCATAGTGGTTAATTCTTGTATACCACAAGTTTTCATATCTTGTTCTCTTTCTAAGAACGTTGGTTTATCAGATACTGTATTAACCATATTCATATATCTAGTCCAATAGCTATATAGCTTAATTTTTTGGTTAGTTGTCATACCAGATAGATGGATAGCATATGCTTCTTTTGGAGCCCTCGTATCTAAGTATTTTATTTTCAATTCCCGATATCTAATGACATCACTTTTAGATAATTTGTTTGATTCTTGCATTTTTAATCTCCTATTCTAACACAATTTAATATAAATAATAACCATATATATCCGTATAACGAGTTTTTACAAACTTTATGTACGGATGTACTTATAGTTATAATATACAATTAAAAAATACCCTGGATGAGCGATTTGCCCATCCAGGGTATACTCTTTAATTTCTATTATCATGTATAGGATAGTTCTCAGAATCTGGATCTTTATTATAGACTACACGGTAGTCTGAATCTTGTTCCATAGCTAGTAATTGTGAATTCATATATGCTTTATCAGTATAAACGACTATCTCCGAATACTCAAAGTCCACAGGTTTGATTGTATTAATAACCATATCAGTCCAGTTGACATCTATATCAACTATCTTATTATTATTGACAATCTTAAAGTCAATAAACACAGATGGACTAATGAACTTAGACTTACAGTACTTTATTAATTTATTTATATATGGGTCACCATCAAAGATATCACTAATACTAATCTCTAACACTTTATCTTTCTTATCTTCATAGTCTAACGTAAAGAATTGTTCCCAACCACGTTCATTCAATGTTGGTACATTAGCAAAGTTAGCTACATACGACTTAATATTACCAGCATTATCAGTAAACTCGATAAGATTAGTATGCTTAGCTGTAAAGTAGCAATATACTTTAGGTGCTGGCATTCTAATCTCTGTAGTAAACTCAATAAAGTAATTAGAACTTACTTGTCCTTGACGTTCACCATCATCTATATTGATATCTGGTGTAGCTATATGAGTATACATAGCTTTAGCTCTAATAAAGAACTCATTTCTACCATTAATAGCTCTTAGCTTATAGATGAATGGTACTTCGGACTTACTATTCAAGTATACTAGGAATTTGAATGGATCTTTGATTTCTTTCTTCTCTAGATCTACATCAAATCCGACATCTTGAGCTAGTGCTAATAGCATTTCTTGTGGTACATGGATATCCATATCAAGATACTTACCAGATGTAGCACCGACTTTAAGAGCCATCTTAAGATATTTCATAATATCTATTTGCTTAGCCTTAGTATTGACTTTAATACGTACTTGGAAGTTCATAAGCATTTGCTCAAATGCTATAGCAATATACTTATCACGCTCTCTATCTTTAAAGAATGTATCTCTATAGTTAAACGTTCTAGCATAGTATGTCAAGTCATAGTTATTAGCATCTATACCATCACGGTTAAAGTCTGTATCTAACTGAGGAATAATAGCAATAGCAGGTTTACCACGTTTAATCATATCATTGATATTGAGTTTAGCCCAATCATCAAAGAGATGTTTCCCTTCAATGTAGACAGTCTTAAAGAATGATGCACTAAATTGTGATAAGATATAGTTCTTAAAGAACTCTACACATACTGAGTATGCGTGTACATGAGATGGAACACAGAGATTACGATATATCTTCTTTTCCATACGTTCTACTATATCAATTGGTTTAAACTTATCAGGGTCTGCATATATCTTAGCCAATACATCTCTATTAACCACTTCAAAGTCTTTACCAGGCTCTACTTTTAACTGTACATCATCAGTAGTCAATGGTGTATCTTTATCAGACCTAGGTAACTGTTCTCTATCTTTCTTTATTTCAGATATAGTATGAATACCAGGGTCATCATCACGTTTTATATCAAGCTCAATCAGAGGTATATTACCATCATTATCTGGGCCTACTGGAGTGACTATACGGTACTCATAAAAAGGTTTCTTAGCCATAATACCTCCTTAATGACAAAAAATTATATAAATGTTTGGGGTAGCCCTTAAGACTACCCCAATACATATTATTTATTAGAAGCCACCGTATGTAGTACCGCCCATAATATACCTCCTATTTATCAATGATCACGCAATGGAAGTTTCCAATGCGTTGATCGAATTTATCGTTTAAGTCCGAATAGTCAGATACAAGATAGTATGTATTATACCCTTGCATTGGATCATTCGGTTCAATTAAAGCTACACGACATGGAATATCAATATCGTGTAGTTCAGATTTTACTACTACTGCTTCTCCTAACTGTAATACATCAGATCTAGCAGCGAAGTAATTGTTTCCAGAATACATTATCTACCCTCCATTAGAGCTTTGATATCATCTATCTCATCTTTAGTATAGGTATCGAAACCTAGATTACAGAAGCTATTCAAGTTTACAATAGTATCCTTGAAGTAGTTCATGAATGAGTTGAATCTACCATTGTTCTTAGAAATCATCATAGTATTTCTAGGATTCAAAGACTCTTCACATCTAGCTACGAATTCCTTATTGATAAGATAAGTGATATTCAAGCAGTCACCATCAAAGTCTGCATTCATACCAGGTAATACCTGTAATGGAACTCTCATAGTGAATGAATCTACCAATACATCAATACAATACATTTGTAACACAGAACCATAGTTGATAGTTGGGTTACGATTGATGATGAATGGAATCCCTCTAGGGTAAGACTTAATGATACCCTTGATTATATCTAAGATAACTGGATCTACATAAGTTTGGGCTTTCCACCATTTCTTATGAGCATCACTATAAGTAATATTATAAGACCTAGCTAAGATATTGATGATAGTCTGTTCCAATAGAACTAGTAATGAGTTATATGGAAGCTTAATCTCATCAATACGTAATGTAGCATCTGGAATGATTACATTACGACCAGTAAAGTTATATCGACCTGCTAATGCAGATTGAATGGCACCTTTCTTATGTGCTAATTCTTCGATGACAGAATCATACAAAGAATCATTAGAACCAGCATATAGATACTGGATATTCAAGAGAGCCTCATCTTTGAATTGGTCTCTTGCTTGAATTACTGTACGGTTACCATTTACTAATGCAGCATACTTAGCGATATTATTGTAAATAGCATTAGCTCCTTTAAAGGAGAACTTATCCCCTTGGAGATTAACCATCCGTAAGAATAGAGAGTATACTGGAATAGAGTGCGTAAGTAATCTGTCCCTATACTTTAGTAGCAACTCATAGTTAGCTATCTTGTCTTTCTTGGACTTGTTCTTACGAGCAAAGTATTCCATGATTTCATCTATTCTCTTACAGAACTCGATCATGCCAATACCATGATACTCACCAGATTCTTTTCTGACTTTCTCATTGACTTTAGATACTTCGAATCCATTTTCATCTAGCTCTACATCTAGAGTCAAGATGTCTTTAAGAACTGCTGGAGTGATTAGTTTCTCTAGGTTCTTAAATAAGTTTGGATGGATGATTACATGCTCTTGTAATACAACCCACCCTGTAATACTAAGGTCATCGTCTACATATTTGACCTTAGTATTACAGTAAGGACAGATTTCGTTATTATATAGTCTACCAGTATAATGACCACATTCACAACGATATCTATCCTTATAAGCATCTTTATCATCAGATATAGATGCACCATATTTGGATGAGAAGATGGAAGAATCTGACTTTAAATCTTTCTTTACCGTCTGTGGTTCAGAAATGATAAAGTCTCTACCTTTAGATATCCCTTCGATACGAAGTTTATCTAAATCTAGAATCTCCATAGTTGTCTTCCATGATTCATTTGGTGAATGATGAAGACGGATATTCATGTTTAATTTTCTTTCTTCCATACTTAACTCCTCCTAATTGAAACGTGCAAGATAAACCTCTGCACAGATCTTTTTAATTGCCTCTTTGATATCATCCATAGGAATAACTCTATCAGATAAATCCTTATAGATTTCCTCAAGCATAATACCTACATCGCCTTTAGTGATGTCATACTTAGAGCATACATCATCAAGACACAACCCAAATATGATTAAGTCCATAAACACATCATTGTGCGTTGGCATATAGTGCTGTGGTATAGATTCTTGCTCTGTTGGTATAATTGATAGAACGATATCACTAGGTTCTTGTTCTTGTACTTCTGTGTTAGAAGTTGTATCATCTTTTACCACAAATGCAGGTCCTTCTTGAAATGTTCGGGGACCACTATTATGTACCCCATTATCAAGAATCATATTAACGAGTTCATTAGCAGAAACATCGTATTTACTAGATATATCTGCTAATGTCATACCATTAGCATGATCTTCTAAAATTTTGCTTTTTAAATTTTCTTCCATTTTTATATCTCCTTTTTAATCAAAGCTTTGATTGGAGCAACTTTATCCAGCCAAAGAACAAATTTATCTCTTGATTTTAGATTATACTTCTTTAATTGATATTTATATAAGATAGAATGCCAAGATACTCCGTTATTGATGTCTTCTACTAATTCTTTATATTGTGAGATCAGGCCTCTGTATCTTCTATAATAATCTATTATAGTTGTATAACGTCTTTCAGATAAAATATCATTCTTATCAATATTATATCTGTCTATAAATTCACTATAAGATATACTGTCTTTTCCATCTATAACTAATAGCATCAGTTTCATTGTAAGATTGATAGAATCTTTAATATTAATATCAAATTGATGCTTTTGATTTGGTATATCAATATAGCTAGTTAGTAGCATATAATTAACCGCTCTATTTTTAAAATTATGAGCGTTATTATACTCCTCATTTGATGGTAAACTTAAAAGTTTACCAAATCTATAGGCACGAACTATTGCTACAGTTTGTGAGTTCCTATACCCAAAGTATTTCTTAGTCCCAGTCTTTGATAATTTATTGACTTCGACTAGTTTATAAAACTCATAAAGCTTCTCAGTGAGCTTTGGGTTATAGTACCTAAAGAATACATTCTTCAGATACGTAGTGTGTCTCATAATTTTAGCACCTTTTATATTGAAGTAGCTTTTTACATCCAATTTTTTGAATTGGTCTAATGTGATACCAAAATTATCCAGGTAGCTTTTGAAACTATTGTATCTGGTCTGTAACTGTGAGCTATTAGGAATGAGAGAATCTAAACTTTCTTTAGATTTTCCATTTTTATACATAAAGTCAAACCCATTCATTGATTCTGCTATATAAGCAAAATCGGCGATTTGTTTGTATGTATAACTACTTGGAATGATAAGTGGTTTTTCCATATTCTTCCATCCCTTCTATAAACGTAAGTGCACCTATATCATAGAACGTAAAGAATACAAAGCTATGTTTCTTTACCATATCTATAATGACATCTTTAGTGATCTTATATTTTCTAGCCACCCTTTCGATGTCTCTGCCTTCGGCAATTTCCTTACCAATCTTTGGCATCATAAGAAATACTGCCTTATTATCGATATAGTCACTGGCGAATCTAGTGAGTATATCGTTCTTATTGTCTAAAGTATATCCTTCACGGTATTCTTTATCGACAATGTCGATGATAGCCTTTTCTGGATTAGGCTCATCACTGTCTATCAACTCCATAAATCTATATGTAGCTGAGATTGAGGCTTTTGCTGCTTTTAGGTTTCTTCTGGCTGAAATCATAGTGCCTCCAACTACGATATTATGCCATCTTCTTTCACCTCCTCGTTTGTAGTATGGTGTATTATCTTTACGACTGCTTTTCTTTCTGTCGTGGGTGATAATAGACCCTTTGATTGTTTTACCACCAACTATGGATTTCTTAATATCACATACTTGTGGTTCATTAGTTGTGGTTCGTTGTACATAGCTTGGAATATCTCTACGTACTTGGTCATACCACAGACCAATCGATTCTGGATTCAAACGTTCATTTTTATATAATTCAGAAATCGTTTGAATAGCTAATTGCTTAGTTAATTTTGATTCGATGAGGAATCTTAGATCCCTCTTGACATCGTTTATGATTTTCATAACGACTGTCCTCCTTGGATTAATAAAAAGTAGAATTCTAAAATACTATTTGGTTTTCTTTCATATATCACCTCCAAAACCTTGCCCAGTATCATAGAAATTCGCAAAAGAAAAAAGATATAGTGTTCAAGGACCCCTAGAAGTTAAAGATCAAGATACAAATGTATCTATCACTCTAACTCCTAGAGGTCCTTGAATATAGCTATATTCTTCAATCGATGATAATTATCATCATTACCTTTATAGTATACAACTATAAAGTCCGAGTTTTACGATTCTTCAATTTTATCTAATTTATAGAATGCGTATAGCTCGGATACAGAGTTAACTCCTACAATGATAGCTTGTAGAATGATAGCTGTATTTATATCCAACGAGCTACCAATTAAAAAGCCTATACCTGATCCGATAAGGGAACCGAATAGATTACAAGACTTATTCAAACTATTAAAGGAAGTTAAGTCATCCCCTCGGATAGCATTATTAATACTATCCAACAACATAACTCCCCAAATAGTATTTAACGTGCCATTACAGATGGCGATCCCTATAAACCTTATAGTAGGATCGTCCACCGAAAATAACACGATTGCAGCATAGACTACTGCATCGATAAGCCCAACTATAGGGGCATACTTCTTAAATAGTTTCCTGAAAGAATTTTTACTCAGGAAACTATTAATGGTGCCTGCCAACCCAGCATCCAATAGGTTGGCAATGCTTAGAGTACTGGCATCTACCAAACTCATAAAGTAGATTTGGATTGTAGGGGATGTGAATCCAAATACTACATTTTGAAGGGTTGCGAATATAATTATAATCGCTTTAACCTTAGTTAGTATAAGCATAAAATACCTCCTTATAAATAAACCTAACCATTGGTCACGATTATAATATATAACCAAAATTTCTATTTTTACAAAAAAAAAGAAAATAGTCTACAAGGGTCATTGACCCTTGTAGAACTTCTTTTCTTATATTAGATTATTTTACAATAGTGCCATAGTTGTCACGAGTATTGTCTTTATTAACACGTACACGTTCAACTTTATTTACACTACCATCTTTACCAGATTCACGATCTACACGGAAACGCATATTAGCATAGATGCTGTCTAATTCAGGTTTAAATTCTTTAATAGCACGACCCAATTCTGGATTCATATAACCAGCAGAAATTGCACGGTCTAATGCTACAGCAAATTCATAGCGAGTTAGAGTGCGGTCACCAGAGAAGTTATTATCTGGATAGCCAACTACAATACCTTTGTAAGCAAGGTCTTGTACCATCATATATGCCCAATGATTTTCAGGTACATCTGGGAACACTACATCAGTAATTGCTTCATTACGTCCCATAGCATGATCTACCAATGCATCGATCTTAGCATTTTGAGCTGCTACGATTGCACGAAGCTCTTGAATTTCTTTAGCCATTGCTACTTGTTTATTAGCATTCATTTTGGAAGATTTACCAAATTTCATGGATACACCAGCACCAATCATAGCATCTTTACCAATAGTGGAAGACACACTAATCATAGTGTTTTCATTTGGTTGATATGCTACACCTAATGCACCAGCATTTTGACCTTTGTAATGGCCATAACCAGCCGCGAAGCTCCATTTATCATCAGCATTGAAGTCTTGATAATGTAAGTTAGCCATAGCTGCTGCACGAGCACCTACTTTACTGATTTCACGTTGGTTATTAGCAATAGCTGCATCATAACGGTTGCTAATACGTTGAGCTGCGTCATTCAATTGGCTACCGTTAATTGCATCAGTAGAACCTGCTTCTACACGGCCAGGAGCTACATTAGTAATAGTTTTATTACCAGCATCAATACCATCTTTAGTTACAGATGGGCCATTGTTAATAGTTAAGCCATCATTGTTCACTGTAGTACCACCATCAAAGTTAACAGATTTCATACCATTCAAGCTATCGTTCACAGAATATTTAACTACGCCATTAGCATCTGTAGTAGCTGTAGTATTTTTACCATTAGTGAAGTCTAAGCCATCAGCAAGCATAACTTGTTTAGCATCTTTACCATTAGCTTTATAAGTCAATGGAGTTTTAGTTGCGGCTTTTTCACCGTTGTATTTGAATGTAGTAAGATCTGCCACATTAGCAGGAGCATCCCAACGAGTAACATTGATAACGTCATCTCCTGCAAAACGGTTAGAAGCTTTGGCAATAGCATCCACAGTAGAACGGGATACATATACACCGTATTGCGCATTTACATCACCAGTGGATTTGCCATTTGTTACACGAACTGCCGCAATATTGTCGACTTGATTGTCGGCAACTACGGATTCAACTGCTTTATTGGCTTCGATTGCTTTATTCATTTGGTCGACGTTAACCGCATCTGTACCAGCAGTACCTGCTTTAACATTATGGATTTGGTTATTACCAGCATCAATATTAGTTGTAGTGAAGCTTACTGTGCCATTAGCATCAGAAGCGGTCATACCATTAATATTATAGGATGCAGCATCCAAAGTATTACGGTCTTCGATAGTCATACCGTTACCGCTATACTTAGTATCTTTATCACCATCAAATACAATAGTACCATCAGTATTGACTACTGTATGTTTGTCATCTGTATTCTTACCAAATGCTGCAGAGTTCATATCTACCAAATCTTTATTAACGTTTACTTTGAATTCTTTTCGTCCGTAAGCGTTATCAGTAGCTACTACTGTAGTATTGAATCCATTAGCCATAGTATTGTATTTTTGTGCTTCAAGAGCAACATCATACAATTGGCTTCCGTTAATAGCATCTGTGGATGCGGAAGATACACGACCTGCTGCTACATTTTGTAACTGACGTGTGTAACTAGTTACACCACCAGCACCAGCACGGCCATTAGTACCAAAGCTTACAACAGAATCTGGTGTGGAACCTGCGTAAGTGGAATTGCTGAAACGGATGTCTGTTGTGTTATCCTTAATATTGGATGTACCAACAGCTGATTCTGTAACAGAATTTGTGCCGATTGCGACGCCATTTTGAACATCAGCAATAGTATTATTACCTAATGCAACAGCATCAACAGCAGTAGCTTGACCATGAGTACCTACAACGATAGAACCTTGGCCACTAGTGACAGAATTAGAGCCAAAGATCAATTGTTCTTGATCAGCAGTAGTCATTTTATTATTATAACCAACTACTATAGCTTGTTCACCTTTAATAGTGCCATTATTAGCACCAATAGCTACAGAATTTTCACCTGTAACATTGTTTGTTCTACCAATAGCAATAGAGGATGGACCAGATACTGTAGCACCATTACCAATAGCCAAAGTGTTATAACCAATAGTTCTAGCTTGAGAACCAATGGCAATGGTATACTCAGTTAGAGCTTCTGCAGAAGAGCCGAACGCAAATGTATCACGACCTACAGCTTTAGCTTTATCACCGCCGACGAAACTATTTTCGCCGTCGGATAAGTTACCTTGACCAAAGGCCATAGAGTTAGCTTGTTTTACAACATTTCCATCACCAAAAGCTAATGAACTTGTGGCACTTGTTTCAGTAGTATTATTACTGCCAAATACTGTTCCATAATCTCCATTAGACACATTATTGTATCCAGTATTAGATCCTGCTGCAAATACAGAACCGGATGCTAAAGTACCTAAAATTGCTGCTGTTAATAAGATTTCCTTTTTCATTTGAATGTCTCCTTTTAACTATATGCTTAAAAAAGTATGGCATAGTATCGTCAATACTATGCCATATACATGGTAGAATTATTTATTTGCAAGAGCTGCTTTGATTTCAGCAAGTTGCTCTTGTAAATCTTTGATTTGTTGTGCCATTTCAATACGGCTAGTTTTCAATGTAGGATCTTGTTTACCTACTTTGAAAGATGCACCAATATTGTACATTGGGCTATCTGTTAAAGTTACACCTGCATGGATAAGAGTGCTTTCATTTGGTTGATAAGCAACACCAATAGCTCCAGCAGTAGAACCTTTGTAGCCACCTAAAGATGCAGCGAAGCTCCATTTATCATTAGGGTTATAGTCTACATAGTGTAATCCAGATAATGCTGCTGCTCTAGCACCAACTTTGGATACTTGAGTATCGGTGTAGTTGTTTGCACGATTTAATACATCAGACACACCAGTATCGATTTTGCTGTCTAATTGTTTAAGTTGTGCAACGTTAACTGCATCAGTATCATTAGTACCTGCGGATACAGATGTGATTTGACGTGTTACATTATTATCTACATCACCAACAGATACAGCAGAAGCTGTAGAAGTCCATACAGGACTATTGTTTGTAGATTGTGCTTTAGTTGCTACATCATATCCAGCTACACCAGAATTTACTGTAGCCTTAGATTGTGCACCAAGAGCTACACCACCAACGTAAGATACTTCTGTATTATGACCAATAGATACAGCATCATTTACTACTGTGCTTGTAGCATTATCACTAGAACCGATAATAACTGTATGTGTAGCATTAGCTACATTGTGGTTATTACCAACAATAATTGCATTAGATACGTTAGATGCATTATTGTTTACACCGACTACGAAGTTATCTGTACTTTCATTTCCAGAAGTACCAGTAACTGTGTTATTTACACCAATCATAGAAGTGCGTAATGTGTAATCAGCTTTATTACCACCACCAATTACCATAGTAGCACCACCACCATTAGACTTAGAGATGCCATCTCTTAGTTTACCAGCGAACTCTTTAGCGGAGTTACCTGTATTTTTTGGAATACCAGTCAATTCTGCAATAGAATTTGTGACTTCATTACCAGCACCAAATACGATAGTACCATTAGTATTAGCAGTTCTATTTGCTAGACCATTAATAGTATTTGCTACACCAACACCAGTTCTATCAGCAAACCAACCAGAACCAATGCCTTGTGCTGTTTTAGATTCAATACTATTCATAGCACCTGTAATAGTAGCACCTAAGTTTTGGGATGGTGTAGAGAATCTACCACCAGTATAACTACTGGAGATAACGTTATAAGCACCAGTAGATGTAGTTAAAGCACCATTACTAAAACTATTTGCACCAATATTAGTTGCATATACATTTAGTGCTTGGCTTCTAGTACCTGTTTCGTCTTTATCGGTATTAATAGTAACATCACCAATTTCACCATGGTAGTTATGAGAACCAACCATAGTAGAACCGGTACGTGCATATGTGTTGTTACCAATAGCTACTGCACCAATAACTTTAGATGGGTCAGCTGGGACACGAGCAGATGAAAATTCGCTCCCACTATATGTAGTTTGGCCAAAACCAAATGCTGCTTCAACACCACCAGCCATAAGTTCAGTATGAGCTTTATGACCAATAGCTACAGAACCATTTTGGTTTGTATAGTTTTCGGCTTTAGAAGATACACCAATGGATACATCATGTGTACCATTAGCACTACTTCCTGTACCATAAGCGATACCACTACCAGACCCAGTAGTGTTATCAACTGCCATTACATTTAGGCTCAAAGAGCCAATAACCATTGCTGTCAAAATAACTTTTTTCATAATAAACCTCTTTCTTTACAAAATAGAATTCTTAAATAAAATATTTTGAGCGTATTATAGGATTTTATATCCCTCCTTGGATTTAATTAGCTAAACTGTAAATTTGCATAATATACTAAGGAATGTGCTTAGCTAATACACATTCCTAGTTATATTATACAACCAAAATTTTTATTAACTAATTATTTTTCAAAGACTTCAGCTATTTCAGACCATCTAATAACTAATGCACCGCTAGTATTATCTATAGCTACATTCTGTAACTTAAATTCTTTATTTTCTGGGTCTTTAGGAATACGTATAGCATCATTAAAGATATCTAGCATATCTTTATCTACGTCTTTTAAATGCTTACGTATTTGACTAACCTTTACTGGTAATTCATTATCAGTAAGCTCACCTGCGTCTAAAGTATTTAACTCTTCGATAGCATATTCTCTGCTAGGATAAACATATGGTTCATACCCAACAACACTACAGAGCTTCTCAGTTACACCTATTTTAATACGATTATAACGTAGCTCTTTAGTTATAATCAAATATTTCGTATTCATAAGTACTCTCCTACTGGTCTTTGTTAATATCCATTGTAAGACAAGGAATGATACGCCAATGAACTACACGATGTCCTTCAGATATAGACTTACCGTTGCCTAGTCTGTCTAGCTTACAACTTAATTTAAAACCTAAGAATCTTTCATGATCATCATTGCAAGGTATATCTACCGTAGACAAGAGTTCAGGTTTAGCATTAGACTCAATAAAGTCTACTGCTTCTTTCATAGTTAATCCATCAGCAACTACATTATCAACGCTACCAGGGACTAATTCAAATTCTTTTACTTCTGGGTTATACTCATATACTTCTTTAGCGATAGCATATTCCATAATAAAACCTCCTTAATAAAATAATATATACTTTGATAGATGATGTATCTATCTATAGTTATAGTATATAACTCAAATTATTAATACTAAAAAAATAAATGCAGTATACTGGGAAAGCCCCAGTATACTACACATCATTCTTAATACAATGTAATAGTTGCATTAAGAATGTATATATTTATTCTTTATCTTCAGACTCAGTTTGGTCTTCTTCTACATCTTCTTCTAGTTCAAAGAGATACCATTGGTAAATTTTATCTTTACCACGGAATACAAAGTTCCCAGGTAAGTCATCACCATCATTCAAGATATCTTCTAACTCATCCATTTCTTTAGTACGGATTTCATCTTCTTCAGTTTCAGGTTCATCTTTGAGTTCTGTTTGTTCATATAAAGCATTATACTCATCTTGAATGACTTTCTTACCTGTATCGAAATTATAGATCTTATTATCGATCTCTGCTTCATAATCATCAGTTGTGATTACTTGTTCTTTGTAATTGTATTCGAATGTGTTTTTTACAACGATGTATTTATCAGACATAATAGTATTCCTCCTAGAAAGCTATAAATATATGAACCACACGATCTGTACCGATATATGTCGTACTATGTGGTTTATCTAAAGACTCAATACGGTCTAAAAGTTCATCAATCTTACCATTAAGATCAGAATCAGAATTAGGGTATTCTTCATCCCCATAAAAGTGTATCAATTTATCTTTTTCATATTGAATAGCATAATCAATATCATCAAGATCATCTATCACATAGTTTTGTCTAAATGGGTTCTGATCCAATAAACCATCTTCATGATTAAATAAGTATGTGTCAGTTATGACTCTGTATCTTTGCATATAAATACCTCCTTAGTGGAAATCTGTAGTACATTGTGGAGACTTCCATATCTCCCATATGTATATTTTATTTCCATGAACTATAACTACTACACGTTCAGCCTTTCTCGTATGTTTCTGATATATGTCTCTCTTACGATCATTAAGAATCATATCAGTTCCTAGATCGTAATCAACTTCTTCATCCTTAAGATCTTCTATAGATCTTTCGACTGCTTCGTCTAATATACGATTAGCCTCTTCTAATGATTTATAACGAGAAATAACTTCATATAAAGATTCTCGTTCACTTCCAGGTACATCAGGGTCATATACAATTAAACTTATAGTCACATTATATAGGCGTGCCATGATATTATACCTTACTTAATAATTTTATCAATTGCTGTTGCCTTGATAAGGAAATCATATATGATCACACACTTATCATCATCTAATATTAATATTGTCGTAATAGCAGAATTAGGATACATTTCTTTGATTTGATTTAATGCATCGGCTACATTATCTTTCAAATCTGCATTCTTAATTGTATTTACGATAGCACCGATTTCTTCATTAGTTTTAGCTGCCATATTTAAGCAATGCTTAGCTACGTCTTCACCAATAAACACATGATCATAAACTTTTAAATAATCTGGATCAGTTTCTTCATTAGGTTTTACAACCCACATCATTTGTTGCATAATATAATACTTCATAGTATCTAACCTCCTTTGGTGGAAAATAAATAATATAAGAGTGATACAATTATCACTACACAGTTATAGTATATAACTATAAATATCCTTGGACAAAAGAAATCCCAGTATAGTCAATGACTATACTGGGTATATTCTTATTCAAAAATAACAGAGATATTTGCTTTTGGTGTAGTGTATGTAGCGTTTAAGAAAGTCTTAATAGCTTCAATAGATTCAGCTGTTTCTGGTATTGAAGTCTTAGCTCTAAGAAGTCTAACTACAATAGTGGTTGGTAATTTATATGTATTTTCTGCTGGTTTATTGCTGCTCATAAAGTTATCATAATATACAGCACCAGCTATAGATGTTTTGAGTGTATCTATAGATGCTATATTTTGAGTTGGTGGTTGTCTAAATATTAACTTACCAACCCCATTAGTACCAAAAGTACTTAATGAAAATCTTCTAAAAAGATTTCCGTCCATATTAAGTATAGGCATCTCTAGCTCTTTAAATGTAGCAGCAGTTGCCATATTATTAGTATTTAGACTATAACCTAATCTTGATTGTAATCTATAAAATGTTTCATCGGCTAATGCCATATATATTTCATATAAGCTAAAGAATGGAACACTTCTGACATACGCCATCATACTATACATGCTTATACTATAATAAGATTTAATCAATTCCAATAATTTTACTTTCTTTACTAAGAATCCCCATAAATCAAATGATATATCACGACCAGTAAATGAAGTAAACATAAAACTCAAATTTAACTCGACTGCTGGTGCACGAGTTGCTGTATATGTACTATCAACAAAACTATCCATAGGTATAGTATCTAAATCTGTATTATAGAATAAATAGTTAAAATTATAAGCACTAGATAAATCTATATTCTTTGGATATTTACCTCTAAACTCATTAAATGCAGATGAGAAGTCTTTAATTGTAGAAGTTTTTAATGTAATACTGCTCAAATCTGCACTAGATCCTCTGGCAAACTGTGACATAGTTGTCGGTGCTAATGTAGCAGTTCCTAAATAATTTTTTGTAGAATAACTAAATATATCATTGAACTTGCGCTCAGCTATACCTGAGTTGTCTATAACCTGTATATTAGGTATTTTACTTAAACTAGTACCAACTATAGGAGATAGATTATATGGTTCATCTTTAATATTAGTCAAATCTATATATATATTGTCTATAGATTTGTCCAATAGAGGAATTATACCAATAATAGAATTTGTAGTATAATCTTTAGGTACCACGTATTTAAGATAAGCTTTAGATTGGTCATATGTAACCCATGGTTTGAATATCTTAACTTTTTTACTTTTTAACGCATTGTCGCCAGGATAATTTATATATAAACGTTCATTTATATTAATATTCTTAGCAGTAGATGGGTTTATATATAAACCTAATGATACGTACCATCTATAATCTACTTCTTTAGCTACTGTGAATATTAGTGCACCATTTACATCCAAAGCTTTACTATAGTTAAATTTAACTTTAGGTATATATCCACTATCTATATTACCGAATCTAAATGCATAATCTATCTTATCAGCATTTTTAAATAAAAATGTATGCTCTTTTTCAGCATAATAATTTCTAACCGGTATGACGCTTTGGTATACATTACCAGAATAACTAATATAGCTAGGAATATTAGATATTAGATCTTCAGCTATATTCATTTTAACGCCATCATAAGCGCCTATGTTTTGATGGTATAATGTTTGACTATTATATGGTCCAAGATCATAACCAAACATATTAAGCGTATATTTGGCACCTTTAGGTAAACCATACACGTTTTGACTTCTGCCAGATAAATATAAATTTATATTTGCATCATCAGCCATACCATCAGACACTTTAAGCCTATTAATAAGACCTACTTTTGAATTATTATTTGAGAATACATCTTGTGACGACATATCTATATCACCAGAGAAATTTGTCTCATAGATAAACTGTCTACTATAGCCGTCACGAATCCAAGGATCAAGCATAATTGCTTGATTGTACTTCTCTGGACTTAAAGAATTAAAATTGCTTCTGATATAACCTTCTATATCGTTTATCTCTTCGAAATCCCCTTCGACTTCTAAGATACAAATACCATCAGCATCACGATCATGGAAATACTTATTTAGTTTAAATTCCATATCTTCAGTATATAACTTACCATGAGTACCGACTTCAATAACTATATTCTCATCAGGTTTTACATCCCATGTACCAGTTATTTCCTGCCCATCTAATGGGTTTGGTACTAAATTACCACTTAATGGGTTAAATAACTTAGTAAATTCTTCTGCTCTGTAGATGTCTATATCTTCTATATCATAGCAATAAGCATCATCAAAGTATTTATCCCATCCTAATACGAGAGAGCCACCATACTTAACAGATAATGGTCTAACTACACCGTCTAAACATTGGATATCAAATATAACCTCCCTAGCACCTAAACGTGTTTCTGATAATTTAGGGGATGTATGATGTCCTGTAGCAAAATCATATGCACCATCAACTAAATCCATATTAGATAGCATAGAAGAATTGATCATATTATCTAATGTACCAGCTTCTTTAAGCTGCATCATATAGTCATAATCAAACATAGTTCCATTTAAGAACTGTTTACGCATATAGTAAGTTACATTATCGTATCTTTGCTTATATTCTGTAGACTTAGCTTTAAATTGATTGAATGCTGTATCATATGTAGACTGCATCAAAGAATCAGTTCTAGATGGTGGAGTAGATCCATCATTATACATAGCTATACCAGCAGAATACAATTTATCAAATGGTGTATATGTATTATAGATATATGCTTGATTGATGAATGAATTTACCATAAGAGAGTTATCTTCATCATGATATATGTCTTTATCAACAAGATTGACTTTATATTTAGCCATTGTATCATTGATAAACTTTGATATATCAGTAATCTTTACCATATCAGACTTAGGGTATACATTGTATAGTGCTTTAAACCCTTTATTGTATACAGTAAACGATGCATCATCTTTTATAGCAGTTAGTCTTACATATTCACCCTCGTTTTCCACTGGGCCCATTGGTGGCGGCAAAGGTAATCCTGCAAGTATACTGTCAGCTAAGTTATCATAATTGGTATCATCTACGATATCAGGATTTATCATAGTCGGAGCTATAACAACTTTCTTTCTAGTTACAACTGGTGTAGTCTCAATATTTTGTCCCATATTATTATAGACAGATGCATCAGCTTGATATACAGAAAACCCTTTGGATTTATTATAAGTTGTCTGCATGAACCAGCTACTTTCATCACCACGCCAATTATTATATACTCTACTTGCAGTATTTATGCTTCTTGTCGTATCCATACCAATATATGTTTCATAACCAGAATCAGGATCGCCTTCGAACTCCTTCTCTACATACATAGACGATGGTGTACCCATTATATTTCTACCCATATAAGGTACGGTAGCATACATAACATCATTAACCTTACGAGCCATCATAATACTTTTATTATCAGTAATACCATCTTTTTCGATAGTATCTAGTATAGGGGCATTCATAGATATGATACCGTTACCACCACCACAAAGAGTATAATGTATTTTCTTAGCCCAGAATGGTACTTTAAATATATGACTACCAGCTTTAAAGATATATACTTTCTTAATCTTTTCTTTCTTCTTTTCAGCTTCGGTTAAAGCAGCATATACTTTACCTTGGATTTTAAATCTCTTCATTGTAGCTAGTTTAGATCTGACATCACCAATAGCAGCATATGCTTTAGTACCATCTGGTAACTTAAATCCTTTACATATATCTCCAGCTTCTTCTTTTGTGGTATATAAAGAGATCTCTTCTCTTTTGCTACCATTACCACCTTGTACTACATATTTTATATCAGTTAATTTAGCCATAATAGTCTCCTATTATAAGTGATCAAGATTATCTTCAGACGCTACTGGTCTTTGATATTCGATCCATTCTTCGGTACCATCTGGATGAATAAGATGATTATCATTGTCGTATACTGCAACTTTAGAGTAGTAACTGCGTGCTAATTTATCTGTAGTGATAAAAGAATTAGGTGATAGTCCACCAACAGTATCAGCATTACCACCATTAGCTCTAGCTGTAATAGTATTTTCACCACCAATAGTTAATGTTTGACCATTAATCGCTGTTGATGGATATACTTGTGTACTTTGTAAATCAATATCAGAATTGGTATCATACGTTCTACCATTAATAGTAACGGATTGTCCTAATATCTTACTTACATCAGCTAACGTAGGGAATGTTGTACCAACAACGGCAGACTCAGGTTTCGGTGATGGTAATGTTACGGCATTCATATAAGATGGGATATTGCTATTATATTTAAAATATGCTATACAATCCCCACGTACAGCCAAATTAGTTGATAAATTTGTCAAATCTATAACCATTTCATTATAACTTTTTAGAACTATTGGTGCTGGTACACCAGAACCATTATAATAGCCAAAAACATCAAGCCCAACTGTGCCTATATATAATTCTACCATATTAGTTAGATCATATATTACAAAATTACCAGTACCACCTCTAACATTTTCTAATTTTAGATATGATGGTTTTCTATTAAATAACGTATTTACTTTATAGACACAGTTATCTAAACTAAAATTATCTGATATGAATGGTATAATATCAATATTAGTTAAACCACGTTTCATTGCCATATTATAATTATTATAATCTACAGACATGTCTCTAGGTAATAACGTAAAGTCACTAGTCTCTATAGGATGACTACTTTTAATAGTTACAGAAACTAATTCATCATTTAGACCTACACCACGAAAAACAAAATCACCTGATGTTGTCATAAATATAGTTTGCTGTGCATCATAATACCCAAAATACCTATCTTTATCAAATTTTTTAATATTAATTTTGGCGCCTGTTAGATGGGCATTAGTTGTACCATAAAGAGTAAACTTTGTATTATTATCTTCAACTTCAATAATCACATCGTCACTAGCAATAAACTTACTAGCTAGTTTCACTTGTACGAATTTATTATCATATGAAGATGATACATATCTAGGACATTTGAATAGTTTAGTTATAGCATATTGTACAGTATTAAGACTTTCACCTAAAGCAGTTAAATCACTCTTTAGTGCATATTGGTCTGCTGTCTTACCTGCTAATTGTGTTGCATTTGTTGCATTAGCTACAGGTGTAGCGTTTACTATATCTTTTACTGATTTATCTAAACCAGTTATAGCTTGTACTGAATGAGTATGGTCTAATGGTGCAACTGCCTTACCATTAGCATATATAGTACCCGAGGCATTAATATTACCAGTTACACTGGTATCATGTAGTTTTGCCATTATATTACCTCCAATGAAAGAATTTGTTCAAATTATAAGAGTGTTAAAAATCCATGGGTTGGTCACCCATGGATTATAACGTCTCTTTATTACAAAAATCTTTTCTTAAGTAGTCTAAAGATAACAGAAATTATCTTAGGAACTATTCTTAAAAACTTAGGATTGACGATGATAGTTTTAGCCGTGCTAAGGATCTTACCTTTAATTGTTGCACGTCTGAGTTCTCTATCTAATTTGGTCATATAAGTCCCTCCGAAATAAAAATATACTATTCTTTGAATGGAAGGGGTTCACATAGTCCACACTTGTGGTATTCAAGTTCGTTATATACATTAAAATTTCTTTGTATACGAGACATATCGAATGTATAGTCAGAGAATAGTTCTCTATACAAGTCTAATTCCAAGTGTCTAATCTTGCATTGTTGCCCTAGCTTATGCTGCATATTGTTGTAGTATAGGTGACTAATAGCTGGACATTCAAAACAATGTAAGCACTCACAACCATCCTGTATGCTACACATAGGGAGATTATTATACTCACTACAAAACTTCTCTAATTTATATTTATCTAAACCTGAGTAAATGTCCCCTATAGATAATGTTTGGTCATCATAATAGGAATCATCAGAGAAGTATCCACAAGGGTATATATTACCATGTATATCTATATGCAAGAAATGACCAAGATGTCTGCAACTAATACATCTTAACTTTGTAGCATCAGATAAGTCTGTATGTACATAAGCCATAGAATCTAGATTAGCTACAATAGATTCGGGAAAGTCTTTACTATCATTGTATATATGATATAGTTGTGGTCTTAGTCTCTCTATGAACTTTGGATCTTTGTATTCATCACAATCACTAAGTAAATAATATTCCCATTTAGTACAACCATTGTCTATAGTGAATCTATATGCTTGATATAACTCATCTACAGTATCAGGTGTTAAAGCAGTTCTAACTAAGACTTTGTCTCTATAGTCAGACTTACCTAGCTTACGAATGATATCTTTAAAATACTCATCATCATAAGAATTATTTTTTACTTTACGTGATTTAGATGCACTATAAACCCCATCCCAGGATATCTTACAACCCCATGGATTTAGTATACCATCATTCCAGAGTTCTGTCAACCCATCTATATTGGTTCCGTTAGAAATCGTTGTAAATTCTACATTTACGTTCTTATATCGTTCTAGTTTCTTAAGTTTTCTATAAGCACTTCTAATCTTATCACAATGAAGACTAGATTCTCCACCAGTGACTTTGAATTCTAAAGTATCACCTAATGGCATCTTTCTTAAGAACTTAACTAACTGATCAAAATCAGTAAACCCATCATATCTAGTCTTAGTATCATATTTCTGAAAACAGTATACACAGTCTAGATTACAATATTCAGATATTTTAAATGTAACCGCATCTATACGATCATACATTACTTATCACCCTTAGGGTTTGGTACAACTTCTTCAGCTGGTTCATCATCTAAGAAAGAACTTAAGAAATCATCTAATGGTTTTAAAATTCTATCTTCGGATGGTAATTCTAACCCAGCTTGTTCATATACAAAGTATTTATATGCTTTAAGTGCTTCAGCAGAATTATAGAACCATAGATTGGTTCTTAAAGCGTAGTTATAGAATATTTCCGAAGTCAATCTATCAGAAATCAATAGGTCACTAGAGTCCCAATCATATATAGAGATAAACTGTTTATCTTCTTCAGAAAGATTTTGTAATGTAACTGTTGGGTCATATGCACCAATCATTCTACAGATGAATCTTAGTATCCCATAGAAGTATGGTATATTGTTTTGATTATATACATATAATCCACGGAATAGTAATTGTGGTTCTTTAAGATTACCATCTACTAAGTCTACCATCTTATTGAATAGCTCTTTACATTTAGCAAAGTCTCTTACCGAGAAATTGATTTCAAATAGTTTATACCATAATGCCAATCTAGTAATACCATAGTTACCATATTGGACTTCGAATAATGATTCTGGTAACTGTACGTCATCTAGCATCTCTTTAGCTAGCATATCATTTTCAAGCTCTTCTAGCACTAATGTGATACATTGTACAAAAGTATTGATATAGATAACGTTTAATGCATCTGCTGATAGATTACCATATCCAAAACGTAATGTATCTAGATATTTCTTAATCTTAAAGATACATTGTGAATCTTTAGGTAATGTCTTAGCATATGCTAATGTAGCATATTGGATATATGTATAATGAATGATAGCAGAGTATTTTTCTGCATCAGACTTAGCAATATTTTCATATAAGTTACAATACATACCAAGATAGTTAAAGTAATCATCTTTATACTTAGACATATCAGCTATTTTAGATAGTACGAATAGCTTAGTTTCAAAGTCAATCTTAGTATCATTATAATAGATATTGAGATAGTCTGCTCTAGTTTTCTTAGGAGATATAGCGATATCTAGTTCAGTCATATATTCTGGACAATACTTTTTAACCAGGCTCTGTAAAGTCCCAGTAAAGTATTCCCATTTTGTTTTATTCTTAATGAAGACGTTATCATATAGACAGAATTCCTTGAACGTAATTAGTTTACGGAATTCATTCTCTCTATACATTAAGATATTTTCATATTCTTGGTCTTCTTTAATAGCGTTATATATACGCTCAGGTAAAAAGTCAATCATTCGTGAGTAACCTCCTGATGGTATCGTTCTAAATGATCTTTATAGCTTTTAATATAAGCTAATAGTTTTTCATAGTCATCATCATCTAAAGAGTCTATCCATTCTCTAATAGTAGTGTATATGATTTCAGACATTTGACATGTAGCATCTAAGTGATTTTCTCTCCACTTATCACCAAATTGAGAGAATCTTTCATATCTACAACCACCATCACAAATACATTTGTATTTACATTCCTTACAGTCCGGAGATGTACATGGCGCTTGTAAGATATCCTTATCAAACTCAGTCTCTTCTTGAGATAATGCAGTACAATAAGATTCTTCACCATATGGTGTAATAACCTTATACTTACCAACATCACATGAACCAAAGTTATCATCATCTTGTAATACAGCAATAATACGATTCATGTGCTCCATATACATACGGTCTAATGTAAATGTCTTCTTATACTTCTCTTTGAATAGTTCTAAATATTCTGGTGCATAGTATGGTCTATGAGCTAATACAAACTCACCATTGACATTATATTTCTTCTTCCATTCTACGAAAGTCTCATGTATCTCATCAAATATTTGTATATTCTCATTACCAATAACACACTTTACATCAAACTTAGTTCCTTGAGAGATAGCATATTGAATATTATCATATACAGTCTTAGATATAGAATTACCACAAGTGTCTACACGATTCTTATCAGAGAAACCGTCCCATGATAATTGTATCTCACTAAATGGATACTTCTTATCTAATTCAATAAACTCTTTAAAATTAACTACAGTAGATGTAACTACTTGGAATTTAATCTTACCATAATACTTTTCTAATACTTGCTCTATTAGATCTATCTTGAGCAATGGTTCACCACCAAAGAATATAATACGTGTAGGATTTTCTACACGTATTATTTCTTCAATTTGTTCAAATGTCATACTCTTAGGGTTATCTCTACCCTTGATGTAACAATACTCACATCTATTAGGACAAGCCTCAGTAAGCATTAAGTATATTTCTTTATAATCGTTATTCATATATCTTATTTATTTTCACAACCACTACAGTCAGAGTAATGAACTTTAGGTTCTGGTATACTACCATCTGGGTTTACACCTTCTGGTCTATCAAATGGTGCACCAGGGTACCAACCGATATTTTTTTCAAAATACCAATAGTTGTCATGTGGTTCTTTACCTAGATAGAATGCACCATAACCTTGTTGAGCGAATACATACCAACGCCAAATACGCCCCCATGGGTCATAATAATTAATGCTTTCGTTACCATTACGACCACGGAAATCAGGCCATCCTAATTTCTTAATAATTTCAGCATGCTCATAACGTTCAAGCTTAGTGTAATTTAAAAAATCATCACCTAACTGTCTATGCTGACAGGTTAATTGACAAGTAGACTGACAGTTTACCTGACAACCAACTACACAGAAGCCACTAGTATCATAAAACTTACCATTATTCTTAATGAAGAAGTTAGATGTATTGATTAGGTTTTCTCTAAGTCTAGCAAACCATTCTAATTTAATTGGTTGATTATAGCTTTGACCATCAGTTCTAGATGGGAACTTAGTATTACTATTGGCATCTCTAAATGCATCTACAAGTATATATGATGGTGCTTCTGCTTTTAATCCATTATTTAATATATTCATAGACAAGTCTACAGATATACCACCATTAGTATCAGAGTTATACGTTCTATAGTAGTCTAATATAGATTCTAGGTTATCTTCTCTAACACCCTCTGGGTCATTGAGTATAGAATTTAGATTGGCTATACGTGTTCCTGAACTATATGGTTCTTTATGTGGATTAACAAAGTTCATCTTATTAGCATGATCTAAGTCTATATTATTTTCTTGGTTTTGTCGGAATCTATTATTACCTTCCCAGTAGTTGTTACCTTGACGGTTGGTTTGTGGATTATATACTAATTGAGACATCTCAGCATATATAGCTACACAAGTTTGATAAGATTCTACCAAACCACGTACTGTAGTATCTACAAAGTGTCTGTCAAAAGCTATATCTACATCAGATGGAATCTCTGTTGTAGTTTTACCATCTTTCTTTACTATATATGGAATATCAGGGATAGTCCATTTATAGCGATCGTTCATATTAAATTCTATATCTGCCATAATTAACTATCACCTCTTATCTATTATCACAACTATGACAATATCCATCTGATACATAGTAATTGCCAGCATCATTCCAATGCGGATCTAGTTTATTGACCAAATCATTTTTCCCTGTATGTATATTACGTACCATTTCCCAATGATATTGTTTAGGGTTATCATACGGCGCACCAGGATACCACTCTAGATTCATATTATCATCAGCATGATGTGTAGGACGTATAGAGTATATATCATTTTGATCTGGTAATAGATAGTATCCATCACCATAATATCTAGTATTACGATACATCCAACGTCTACCCCATGGGTCATAGAAGAAAATATACACATTGTGGTCATGGTCTGGGTGGTCATATGTTTGCCAACCAAGTTTATAAATGGTTTGTAAATCTTGATTCCATTCTAAGAATGTCTTATTTAAGAAATCATCACCTAATTGTCTATGCTGACAAGTTAATTGGCATGTAGACTGACAGTTAACTTGACATCCTACAACACAATATCCATTTACATCATAAAACTTACCATTATTCTTAATAAAGAAGTTAGACGTATTGATAAGGTTCTCTCTAAGTCTAGCAAACCACTCTAACTTAATTGGTTGATTATAACTCTTACCATCAGTTCTAGCTGGGAACTTAGTGTTACCATTAGCATCTCTAAATGCATCTACAAGTTCCATCTTAGGTGGCTCTGCATTATCATTACTTAAAACAATACGTTCAGTTATATTAGTAGACCCACCACCAATACTTGGATGATATATACCATAGAAGTCTAATATATTCTCTAATGTATTACTCTCCACTTGTGTACTAGATAATAGATGATTTAGATCTACAATACGAGATGGATGTAAATGATCTCCAGAAGATGGATTGTTAAAGTTCATCTTATTAGAGTGGTCTGTATCTATATTAGCTTCTTGATTTTGTTGATACTTTGGTGTACTAGATTCCCAATAGTTTCTACCCTTAGCATCTACAGTTGGATTGTATGACAACTGTTTCATCTCTGCATATATAGCTACACAAGTTTGATAAGATTCCACTAAGCCACGTACTGTAGTATCCACAAAGTGTCTATCAAAAGCTATATCTACGTTATTAGGTATCTCAGTTGTTGTTTTATTATCTTTCTTCACTACATATGGAATATCAGGGATAGTCCACCTATAGCGGTTATTCATATTAAATTCTATATCTGCCATAATTAACTATCACCTCCTAGACTGAATGTAAGTAATCACGAATAATAGCACGGAAGTCTTCCATATTTGCAGAGTCGTCTCTAAGTTGAATTAGCTTAGGTTTATTATTATTAAACCATACGTCTACGTAATTCTTAAAAGATAGCATAGCATCTCTAGATGGTTTAGATGTAAGATTTACATTAGTTACACCCTCACCAGCTAAAAATAATTCATCAGTAAAGTCTAAGTTAAATAAACGTAATTGAACTATTGAAACGAAGACTTCTTTAATATTAAGAAGACGTCTAACTATAATAGCAAATGCTATAATATTAACTTTATCATAGAATCTTAAGCCATCAAATAAGTTATCATGATCGGCTAATGCATTATCTATGTATCTAAATAGTTTAAATGCCCATAAGATAAACCCATGATAGTTATTAGCATTAAAACTAGTTTCCATATACATTTCATATAACCACATAACCCCTAAAGATACGTATTTGTATTTATTAGTCAGTGTTTCATGATCTAAGTTAATACGTTCTAAGATGATATCTATAGCAGTATTAGTTAAATCATTATGCAATAATCGAATAAAGTATGCTTGGACTTCAAGCCATATATTATCTATTACATCAGCATCACTATAATATGGTTTAACTTTCTCTTTAACTGTTTTATAATGCTCTACTAGTTTATCATAAGCAGTTGTATCGAAAGTCTCATGGTTATCTTGCATAGTCTTATACAAATAATAACCATTCAATTCAATATAGTTTACATGAATATAGCTAGGTAATGTAGCCAATTCTTCAGCACTCATAGCATTGTACATAGTCACAAAATCAACTACATATTCAAAATGAATACCATCAGCATAACTATAAGTGAATAGTCTTAGTAACGCATACATCTTATCTTTCTTAGGTAAACTAGTGTCATTAATTATAGCCATTAGAGTCTGTACTGATATATCAGATGTGTAGTTTATATATCTAACTAAATCTGGTCTATCTGCTACTTCAGATTTGACTTTATTAAGATATTCAGCTAATTCCCCTGAGGTAGTAGAATTATATTGTGCTTCTAGTTCTTCTCTTATAGTTTCACCATAAGTAAGTTTATCATAAGCTGTTTGGAATTCATTATAATCTGGTCTTGTCTTAATATAATCATATAGCTCATCTGTCATAAATATCTTCATTACGACCACCCCCCACAATTTTGATTGTGGCAAGTATCATACTGACAGTTTTGACATGCAATTTGACAAGATGCTTGACAGGATACTTGACAAGATGTCTTACATAAGTCATTTTCCCAATACTTATTCTCTAAGTCATTGAATGCTTTATTTAAAACATGTAAGTTACTAATCATAAGATTCAATGTCGCACCAGTATATAAATCACCAGGAGCCATAGCTCTAAATAAACCACTAGAAGTCTCACGATAGTCACCATTCATAATACCAACAGCACCATCACTAGCTTTAAAAGAACCATTAGATTCATATCTTGCACCATTACCAACGTATACATTAAACTTTTGTCCAGGGTATACGTCTAACACTACACGTTTATATTCACCTGGACCACCAACTTTTTGGTTAATGCTGTCTTTAAACATACCACGTCCAGTTGGTCCTGTTTGTGCATCAAAATTAAGATTCCAACCAGTATCAGTTGTATAGGAGATATTATCTCGGTCACCACCATTAGCTACTATATCACCAAATCTAGATGGCTCACCATTAGCACCAGGTAAGTGTGATGGAATAAATCCTACTACTTGGTAATTATGTGGTGCTCTATATCTAGTTTGTCGCCAACTACCTTGACGTGGATTATCGTATCTAGTAAATGGGCCAGTATAGTTTAATTCATCAAGAACCCTATCTAGATGCTTATAGCTTTGTGCTGGGAAATTTCTAAAATCTCCTTGTTTAATATAGCGCCCCATGTATTCATAGATTTCGACTTTATTTTCGACAGTACCACTAATAGTAAATGCACCGCCACCAATTAAGACTACGGATATTTTACGTACACCTGCAGGTACAGTATATTCATAAGTGCCAGGTACTGTATACACTTTATCTAAACCATATGGTTCATCGTCACCATCTGTTTTATATGCTAAGTATACAAACCCTTGAGTGGATTTTCTATTAGCATCACCATACCATCTTGGTGCACCAGGACCACCAACTACAATAGATTGTGCTGATCCACCTTTAACGTTTAGTACAGTGGTCATAAAATCACCAGGTAATCCTGAGTTTTGTCTACCCCAGTGCATACCAGAACGATTAGTATACCAATCAGTAGAAGATTCTGGTCTACCATAGTATCCAAATCTGCTTTCAAATAAAGATACTTGATAACCAGTTACACCAGCCAGTAAGTTATCAATAAAGATATTATTACCACCATTTACGATGGCTTCATTAAAACTTGTAGATTCGCCACTAGCACCCATGGATCCACCACCACCACATAAACCTAGTAATACTGTCTTAGTCCCCTTAGGGGCATTCCAAGTAAATCTACCAGGTGTGGTATATTTAACTACGGTATAGCCTTCCATTGATTCACTAATACCAACTGTGCTGTTTATCAATTCAGATGCCATACCTAATAGCATATTCATACTGGATGCTTTAAGTGATTCATCTATAACGATACTATCACTAAATCGTTGTACTTCATCACCAGCATCAACTACACGTCGTATACGATTCTCCGGAGAACCAAAACCAGATCGTACACGTTCTAATGCTTTAGCCTCTTTAAGATTGACAGCAATAGCACTAGCTATAGCAACTAATGGTGCTTTAGCTACTATATTATCTTTGGTTCTGTCTATTTTATCGGGAATACTGTATTCAACAGTATTCCCTCTTTTTACTTGTGTTGGCATGTAAAATTAATCCTCCACAAACTCAACTTTTTTACCAACTAATGCTGCTATAATAGCATTAACAGTCATTAGTTCATGTTTAAAATATGTATCAAAACTAGGTAATACATTTCCTTTGGTATTTAGATTCTCATATTTCTCTACGAAATGATTCAATCGTATACCAAACTCTCTATCCGTAATGCTAATAGTCTTAACTTTCTCATCATAGTACTTCTTGACTTTAAGATTTTCAATTAAGACATTTAGTTGTCTAGAACGGATATTAGTCGCTTCAAGTAACTTATCTTGATAAGCTTTAATAATCTCTACAAAGGCTTTCTGTAAAGTACAGTAACCAATAGTTGGTTCATTAAACTTACCATTCTTAGTATAGTTCTCATAAGGACAACCAGACTTACAGATAGAGATGGCTTCACAACCCTTACAGCGTTCTAATTCATATGTAGCAACCATAGGCTTAGGATCAACCTTGGTTTCATCTACACCAGTATAGAAGTTGCCAATCTTACCAGCAATTAAATCTGCATTATCTGTAGTCGGATAATCTGGGCAAGGCCAAATATCACCTTTCCAGTCTACAATAACCCATCTAGGATTACCAATATTACACATAGAAGTATCTTCCTTGATAGGTTCTAATGCTAAATTTAATGCTTGGTCTACTTTATATAGAGAGATATTACGTTTATTAGTTTCATCGTTCAAGATATCAATATACATATCAAGAATCTTCTCATAGTTATCTTTATAATCTTGAATGGATTGAGCATCCCATTCTAAATCAGATGCTGGTACATTGGCAATATTATTAATACCTAAGTCAACTAGCATCTTAACTGATTCATACATATACTTAGCAGTATCTGGAGCAACTGTCATACGTGCTTCAATAAGATATCCTAAGTCTCTATCAATAAGCTTTTTCATATTCTCGATAACTTTATCGAAACTATTACATCTATGCTTATCATGAACTTCTTTGATACCATCTACAGATACTAAGATTGGGATAGAAAGCTCATCTATATAATCAATCATTTCATCAGTAAGTAAAGTCAGGTTAGTTGTTGCAGTAATACGAATCTTAAGATTATTCTCTAAGACATAATCACATACAGCTTTAAACGTATCCCAATTCATTAATGGTTCTCCACCAAACATGTTTAAAGTGAATATACCAGCCATTGGGTCTACTTGGTTATATGTGGCTTTAAGAATATCTAATGCCATTTCTTTTGGCATATAGTCTTTACCCTTATTAGATTCAAAGCAGTAGCTACATGCTAAATTACAATCATTAGTCAGTAGCATTGTTACAGCTTGTGGTTTGCTGTATACTGTTGTAAAGTTTTCCATTGTTTCCTCCGAGAATCATTCTAAATCTTTCATATAGTTTTCTCAACTTTTCAGGAGGCTCTTTGCGTTCACAAATATAATCTCTACCATATGCTGTCATAAATGACTTGATGATTGGCCTAGTTTCATCATTAATAGTATAGGTTCTTTTAAGCTTATTGTAAAGACTATTCATAATACTAGTAGACTCTACTATATTCTTTTTAATCTTCTTATTGTAGATTCCAGCAGTATTATATTTCCAGTCTTCCATAAACTCTCTTGCGACTTCAGCAATAGCTCTATTTAGTTGACATATATTTTGATGTGGATATTTAGAATCGAATGTAGCAATATCACTACAGGATTGGCATACATTCTTAGCTACACATCCACGACATTTTGGATGGCTATGGATATCAATAGTATCAGGGAATACTAATTGGTTACTGTATACATTACCAATATGCCTAATACCATTAACCAATGCCAATCTATTAGCATATAACTTACCATATGGTGATACATATAGTTGTCCAGATGTAAAGAAGTTACTATCAGCAGATGTATCTTTATAATCTGGTACTATATAATCTAAATATGATATAAGATATAATGCATCAAATCTATTCTTAGTAAACTTGAAGTATTGCTCATAAGCATACTTAGTAGCTTTCTTTAGAGATGTCTTAAACTTACCAGTTATATCTATAGACTCTGCTGGTTCAAATAAGATACTCTTTACTCCAAGCTTACTAATAAAATCAAAGTTATCTTCAAAGTATTTAATAGTATCTTCCATCAATGTCATATGGATAGTTACATGTGTCTTAAGTATATTAAGTTCACGTAAACAAGTTAGTCCACGTATGGCTTCTTTATACCCAGTACGATGTTTACTATTATGGTCTACTTCACCATCAAGATAACCTACTACATCTATAGCATTAGCTTTAATAACTTTAGCTTTAGCTAATGTCATTAAAGTCAGATTCGTATATAGTTTGTATCTACATATTACATTATTAGCTTTTAGTTTATCTATGATATAAACTATTTTATCCCAACACATCAAAGGTTCTCCACCTTTGAATGTGATGGTATATACACGTCTATAATCCTTAAAGATCTTAGTAATCTTCTCTATCATAGCATCTATCACCCTGGTAGACATATATTGTCTACCCTTAGGTGGTAGATAGTCACAATCAATATTATTATCATTAGTAAGATAGAATACTATTTCTCTTACATCATTCCCTATTTCTTTAAACTCTAAAAACATTTTCTTTCCTAAAATTCCCCTTAAAGCACTGACTCTATATTATTAATGAACTTATACTATACTTATCTTCCCCAAGAAGATGATTCTCTTTTAGCCTAGACATTGCAACACTTCCGAATTTATTACGTAGTATCCAATTATGAATACGTAACGCAACTCTATATCTAGCCTTAATTAATTTACATTTATCATCAGCAACTAAATGATAGTCTCTTGTTGATGATAGCATATTTTCCATAGCACATGGTAAGCACATACTCTTGGCTTCACAATTGATGCAATCATTTTTAGCATTTGCTGTAGTACAAGGGTATTTGTCCCCAATATTCCGATTATAAGCTATACCGTATTTGATATTACCAACTACAGTATCTGAATATACTTTAGAAGAATATTCTTTAAAATCTGAATTTGGGACAATAGAGCATCCAAATAATACCCCATCAGTATCTACTACAATACCTCTATTGGTTTTAAAATGACATGGTTGTCTAGGTTTAAAATCTTGATTTATGTGTTCCATCATTATGAAGTTTCTCATATACTTAGGAATAACTGCTAAGCCATATTCTACATACTTAAGAATAAGTATAGCAGTTCTGTACATAGATTCTTCATAAGTAGCTAACTCTTCATCAGTTATACCACCAGCTAAGACAGCTGCAAATGTAACTTCAGGGATACCTAAGTTTAGTACACTTCTTACATGCTCTTCCATACTACCAAAATAATTGTTTGGGAATGTAAGTCTAGCAGTAATGTCTCTACAAAGACCATGGTCATATAACTTATGTAATCCCTCTATAGTTTTATCGTAAGAATTATTACGTTCGTAATTGTGTTTCTCTGGTGTACCATCTATAGATATATTGATATGGATATTATACTTTCTAAAGTATTCTGCTATCTCATCAGTAATAAGTGTACCATTAGTGGATACCATAAAGTATAGTTTCTTCTTAGTTAAGCCTAAATCATCCATTAGGTCTAAACCATATTTCATTATCGGCCAATTTACTAATGGTTCACCACCAAAGAAGTCTATTAAAACTGGGACATCAGGATTAGTATCGCATAAGAAGTCTATAAAAGATTCCATAACTTCTTTAGACATATTCTTATTCTTCTTATCATCCTGATAACAGTACCTGCAACTAAGATTACACCCTGTTGACATCATTAGTTGCACGTTAGTTAGATTGTAGAAAGTTTCCTCTAAAGGACTTATGCAACAGCGCAACGAGTCATTCTCCATTGATTGTTTACGTAGAAGTAAACTGTCAAGTTTGTAGTATTGAACCAGATTTCTTTATTATTTTCAGGGTTAGCTGGAGCAGTACCATCAATAGTTACACGAATACCACCAACACGTTTAGCATTTTCTGCTAAGTCAGCATTAGTTGCACGATCAGCTACAGTAGCTCTATCTGCTAAAGTTGCACGGTCAGCATTCAAAGCTTTATTTGCAGTATCAGAGAAAGAGATACCAGATGGTTTATCAATAAGATCATTGTAAGAACCAGTAAAAGCAATACGTGCTAATGTACGTTTAAAGTTTTCGAATTCAGTCTTATCCAATTTAGATTTGACTACATCCATCAAAGTTACACCTTGACCACCGAAGTCGCCTAAAAGACCATTTACATAGTTCTTAGCCCATGTATTAGCATCTTGTAATGTAGCATTCCATTTAGCACGTTCATCATTTGTGATATGACGTGCATTATCATTAATATGATTATTAAGAACTGTAACACTAGCCTTACCATCAAGCATGGCTTGTAGACTAGGTGCCAGCTCCTGATAAGAGACTTTATTTTCTTTATTAAAATTAGAGTCCATTTATTTCTCCTCCGTAAAAACCCCATTTTGGGGTAGAATAGTTAGAATTACATAGATGTTTTTGGTGACATAAAGTATTGACTTTACATAATAGTAAACCGTAAGGAGGTAATAACGATATGAAACGTACATCTAATAGAATTACTAATACTAAAGATATAGATTATATCCTATCTATAGATCAAGATATGGGTGCTAAGACTTCTACAGTAATTGGCATGTTTGGTGAATTTAACGGTAAACGTAGATTCAATACATATGATTTAGTTACTATCCCAGCTGGCTCATATGGCCCAGAAGGAAAAAAGAATAAGAATGCTTTTGTTACAACTGTAGGGTTATGGGTATTCAATAGAGTATTCATTGAGAAAGACTTGTTTGATATGTTTGGGTATATCAATAAACCAATTACTAAGAAGATGGTTGGTAATATAATGCAAGAGATCTCATATGCTATTCTAGAGAATAGAAAGACTCTTAAAGTTATGCAAGACTTTGTTATGAAAGGTCAAAAGTTCATGCCTTATGTAAATATATTGTCTACTAGTTATAGTATGAAGCTATTGACTATCACTACAAAGATCAATAAGGCTAAAGAAGAACTTATTAAGAAATACCGTAAAGAATTAGATGCTAAAGACCCTAAGATAGTATTAAAGATTCAAGAAGAACTATTGGATTTGGCTGAAGAGATTCTTAAAGATGACCCAGCTATGGATACTTATAATAGTGGCGCTAAATCTAATATGAGTAACCACTTCAAGAACATGTTTGTTGTTCGTGGTATTACTAAAAACCCAGATCCAACTAAGGGTTATAATATCATCATGTCTAACTATATGACAGGTATATCTAAAGAAGACTATGCAGACTTTGCTAACTCTCTAGCTGAGGGTCCTTACTCTCGTGCTAGCCGTACAGAAGTTGGTGGTTATTGGGAAAAACTATTATTGCCTGCATGTCAGCATATTCAGACATTAGATAAAGGTAGTGATTGTGGTACTAAACGTACTATTACAATCACTCTAAATAAAGACAATATAAAAGAATACATCTATTGTTTCATGAAAGAAGGAAATAAACTAGTAGAGTTGACTTCTGAGAATATGAATCAGTATATTGGTAAAACAGTACAGTTCAGATTTGCTTCTTTATGTGAAGCGGAGAATGGGGTTTGTAATGCATGTGCTGGTAATATCTTCTATCGTCTAGGAGTAAAGAATATTGGCGCAGCTGCTCCACAAATTGCATCTAAACTTAAGAACGTTGCCATGAAAGCATTCCATGATAGCCAAGTAAGAATGGTGGAAATGGATCCTATGGAAGCGTTTGGTTTAAAATAATACACATATAACACAAAAAATAATACATGGGTAGGTGGTGTGACCCACCCATGTATTATTAATCAGTATTAGATCTTATCTAAATCAATAGTAAGACTAATACCGTGTTGGAGCAAGTAAGCTTCAGCTTTTTTAGCTTCGGCTAAACTTACACCGTTATTACCATAGGCATAATCATAGATTATATCTTGGCAATAGCAGATCATCCAACCAACATTGGCTGAACGCTCCGCTAATTGGTTAGCGTAGTTACCTACGCATCCCGGATTCGCCATAGGAGTCACCTCCTTTCGGCAAGTAGACTTATGTCTACAAGTGTATGGTTATATTTAGATACAGCTAATTACTCTAGCTGTATCTACCATACACAATTATAGTATACAATCGTAAGTATTAACTTTTACTATAAAAAATAATACCCAGTATAGTCATTGACTATACTGGGATTTCTTGTTACTAGTTATTTAAAACTATAGTGTCATATAGAAATTCTAATGTTTCAGACATACCATATTTAATCAATGGTGATAAAATATGAATAGTGACTAAATCGGTATATAAAATTTTATATGTAGTATTGTGTACACCATCATTCTTTCTAGCTGAGTTGAATAATGTATTTATATACTTATCAGCATCTGGGTCTAAATGTTCAGTTACACTAAAGCATACAGTATGATCTAAAAGTTTGCCTTTGTATTTGCTATATAATTGAGTATATGTAAGAGTTTTAATATCATGATTATATGATAAAGCTATACTAAATTTACATTCTTTATCAAAGGGTTTTTTATCATCTTCAGCCCAATCAGTTTCGTATAATACACGAAATGCATTAATAGTGTCCAATTTGGGGCAGAAATGTTTTGCGCTTCTACGTACTGTTATTGATACACTATATTCTTCATCATCTTCAGTTTTATCTGAAAGAACGGCTCTAGTGAGTGATACTTCTGGATTAAAGTCATCACGACGTTCATTAATAAAAACTTGTTTCTTGGCATAGCAACCAACTTCGGAATTTATTAAGTTTTTAAGCTTTTCACTAAACTTTTCAATACCATATCCATGTAATAATGTATCTGTATCTAACATAATTGCCTCCTAAAAAATATACCAGGTATAGGAATTTCCTATACCTGGATTTTACTTATTTCTTATATATAGATTCGTAAAAATCATGTTTATATCTACAGTTAAAGTGAATACTAGCATATACCAGTAGGGATACTAAGGCTATAGACGATAAACTTATTATAAAAATATCTGTCATTCTATTTACTCCTATTTGTATATGATTAAGATACAAATATGTTAGTAAATTTTAATAGAACTCGTATTCAAAACCTTTGAAATAGTCAATTAGACTATCTTTAATCTTGAGGATATCTTCTGGTGTTACGAATCCAGATAAATCTATACTATAGATTTTTATATCGTCATAAAATAGATATGCTGTCGGTGCATAGTGATTATTGGTTTCATATATTTCGTCAAACTCAATAGTATCAGGTAATGCACATAATGTATTAGTTTTAACTTCTACATCACCATATCTTTCATATGTATCTGAATGTAAAATCAATAGCATATCTTTTAATGATTCTACTGTATCTTTATTAAGATCTGTATCAAATACATTAATTTCCATATTAGAACCTAAGCAATATTCTTTATCAGTAATATGCATAGCTCCTGTGGAATATGTAATGCCTACATGACCATTACCATCTAAGTATACTGAAGTTGATTGTGTTCTAGCCATTCCTTTCTCGAATACTATATCAGCAACGGTTTTATATATACCATCATATGTCTCTCTGTCTGTAATCATATCATTTCACCTCATATTAAATGGAAAAATATCTACAGTCATATTAGATAATATAATAGTATCCATTATGTCTGCTAGTTGATATTCATCATAGTAGTCATCAAATACAATAGTGCAATCTCTAGCACATACTTCTACATTGATAAATTTATCATCATATACGGTAGTTAGTTTGACTACGTCACTATTATACCCTCTAACTACAGTGTCAAATATCTCGGTTATACAACCAATCAATTCTTCTTCCATACAAATGTCTGGGTACATCGCTTCTTCAGTACCTATGACATTCCCAAAATCATCATATCGAGTGAGGGTGATATATTCACCCTCTAACTCAAAATGCAACACAGATTTCATATTAGCCTCGATACATATCATCCAAAGTATTAATTACTTCTTCAATACCGATATACTTATCATGTAATACAACTAAGCCAATATCTTTAGCATAGTTAATAGCCACAACTTTACCATTCAACTTACGTTGAGATAGTTCACGACATAATGCTTTAAACATATGGGCTACTGCTATAGCTGTCTCAATAACGTATTGAGATACAATAGTTACAAATTTATTGTCTGTATCTACAAGACTAATGGTACGTGTGATATTTAAAGCTGGTAGCATAGATTCATCTTCATAGTATTTATAACTAAGATCAGTATCTACAGTGATACCAAGTAATTTATCATCGTGACCTACTTTAGATAAAGCATCAAGAATAGCTTTTCTAGTATCACTTAACGAAGTTACTTCTATATCTTTAGAGAAGAAGCATACTCTAGCATTACCTTTAGTGATATAATACTTATTAGGTATATTATTGTCATTGATTCTGAAATCAACTTCATTAGTTGCATCTAATAAATCAAGCATCTTATCACGAAGAAACTTATCGTTATAAGTAGAAAGATTGTCGAAAGTCAATACTTCACGTGGTTCTTCGTTAATAAGCTCTCCTAATGGTGGTGCTTGTGTAGTAGTTTCTTCTACAGTTTCTTCTTCTGTAGATTCTGCTACAACAGTTTCTTCCTCTTTAGGAGTTTCAATATCTGCAATTTCCTCAATCGATTGCATCTTGTTATGCTTACTTTTTCTAGCCATTACTGTCTCTCCTTAAATAAGTGAATTCACAATATCGTTAATGATATCGAAAGTATCTTCTACATCATATACAGTAAATCTGTATGTGATATTACCATCATCGTTATATGGCATTACAGTAAAAGCTGTATCACCACCATAGTTTTCTAATTTACTGAAGATGTCAGTATTAGATAGCTCACTAAATACTTGTAGCTTATAATGTAAGTCTACATTGATTTGCACACCATAATCACCAATGGTATCAGTAATACAACTCCAATGACTAAGACCAAACTTAATGACTTTATTGTTTCTATCGTATACAATATCTAAAGCCCCTGCAGTAAGATAATCCAATACATCATATAGCGTGATTGGTTTATCTTTATCTGTAGCAATTACATGTTTAGTTACGTCTACTACGTCTAGGATATTTACACCACCTAGACCTTTAACATAGTCTTCAGCCAAGTCATCTCTATTTATAAACTCATATTCTGCCTTTTCATAATAATCCATTAAATCTTCTCGACAAGATTCTTTTACTCTGATTTCAGCAGACATATTCTCTTTATTGATATAAAGATAATTTGTAGTTTTGATGTCTGGTGCAAATTCTATATTCACACTATTGACAATCATAGATTTAACTTCACTCAATTTCTCTTTGAAATCAAACATAGTTACCCTCCTGATTAAATAAGACGTCTAGCAATATTATTTGTATTACTATTTACATATGATAGTATTTGATTAGCTTCGGCTTCAGATCGCATTTTATCAATTACAAATTTACCATAGCTTCTAGTACAATCTATAGCACTATAGTTTATACATGTACCATGAAACTCATATGGTAAAGCTAATAATTCATCTATAATATCTTTAGCCGAAGTATGCGTATATACATTAGTAGAATCTTCTATATACATAGAATAGGTGTCTAAGTCTTTAGCTATTTTGACTTTTGATTTCAATGTAGCAGAATACAGTTTACTATTTACTTCATATTCAATAGAATGGTGTAACTTACGGCTACATAGGGTATTTATAACAGATCCGACTTTTTTATTTTTAATCTGGATCATATTAATAAACTCGTTATATGAATCACTAAATAATAAGGTATCTGTGTATTCACCATCTACTATAAAAGATGATGTGTTATGTCCATCAGCAATCACATATTTTTTATCATCATAGATACGAATTTTAGATGATGTAATATCATCTACAGCAACACCATTCATTTCTAATAATTCGAATGGTCTTATCATCATACTAGACAAAATAATATTTGGACCAGTTGAACTGTATTCAGAAGTCGTACTGTTATTAATATATATTGATGAGTTAACTACTAGTGCATCATCACCTACATATACAGATTCTTTTCTAGTTACTAGTTTTTGTGGTATTATAGATGCAGCTATACGTCTAACAAATGCTTTATTATCTTTTATACTGACTGTCATATTACCATTCCTCGGATTCTAATAATGCATTGACTGCTTCATCTACAAATGCAAAACCAGCATTCTCTAATGTGATTTTATCAGAGAAGTCATCATGTTTCCAATTAAAGAAGATTGGGCCATATGGGTTAATTTTACTAACAATAATTTTAGGATTGAAATATTTTTTGACCGGAACGAATGTATCAATAGTAATGCTATATCTAAACATAGGTTTACCTTTATCATTCGTTTCTAGAACTTTAGCAGATGCACGACAAGACACTTTTAATAAGATATTATGATCTCTGTCTTGACTGATACAAAATTCACCAGTATTGGCTGCAGCTAAGATATCTTCTAGTGTAGTACTCTTATAGACTTCTGTAGTTACATCTACTTTCTCTTTTTCTTTAACTTTGATTAATGGTGTAATGAAACCATCTTCAGTTTCATACTCATTAGTCCATACTGTAACAAGTGTGTTACCTTTCTTAGCTGAGTAAACAGCTGTTCTCTTAGAACTGCAATTCAAATCATAAGACGCAAAGTCAAATGTCTTAAATTGACCAATTAGTTCTCTTAAATTAAATTTTTGCTTTTCCATAGTAATTGTTCCTCCTTAACTATAAAACAATTTTACTATAATTACTACACAGTTATAATATATATCTAAAATTACATTTCATTGTATTGAGACAGTAGATAACCCATATAGGCATTGCCTATATGGGTATCCAAAAAAGTTTTAGTAATATTGTAGTAAAAAGAGATATTCTTAGGATCCGTGTTCATCCCAAGTCTATATTATTTTGTTGATTAGTTATAATAAATTAGCATATAGTCGAATGGAATTTTAGCATCCCCTGCACCAGAGCAGTATACGATACATGCTGTATTAGTTTTCTTAACCCATACTTCACCAATCAAACCATTAGGGTTTGCTGTTGGAGTAATAGCTACAGAGAAAGATGTATTCTCAAAGCTATGTGGGATAATAGTACCAGTTCTACCATTGAACTCTGCTGTACCTAATAGAATTGACTTAGAGTCTTTCTTATCAGCAAGAGATTGTCTTTCTTGATCAGTAAAGAATCTATTATTAGGGTCTTGAGCAATGATAGTTGGTGGCAATTGTGCTGGGAGCTTATATTTATTAGCACCCTCTTCGATGGAATCTAATTTAGCTTTATCTTCTTTAGACATACCACCATTAGAAGTGGCTGTAGCTAAAGAACCATCTAATTTATTATTCCATGCTAAGATTTGTTCATCAGTTACAAATCTATGACTAGCATCTTCTAAGATAATAGAAGGGTCATGTGTTTGTGGATGAATATAATAGTTGGCATTCATATCTACAGAGTTAAGTTTGATCTTATCTTCTTTAGACATAATACCATTTACGTTTGGTGTAACTAAGTTATTACTAGCTTTATTAGACCAATTAGTCTTTTCTTCCAATGTAACGAATAAATGATCATTATCGGTTTCAATGATAGTTGGATCTAATTTACTAGGCATACTAAAGTTAGTTGCACCAGTTTCAATATTGTCTAATTTATACTTATCTTCTTTAGACATAAGACCAGCATATTGATAAGTGGCATTACGGTCTTCAGCCTTAGCTGACCAGAATGCTTTTTCTTTATCAGATACGTGTCTTGTAGATGGATTATTAGGGTGCACATAGTTATTAGCGCCCATTTCCACTGTATCCAATTTACCTTTGTCTTCTTTAGACATAAGACCATCTACTGCAGCTGTAGCCATAGGTACAGCATTACTAGAGATAGGAATCCAGTTGTCACCATCATAACGGAATGTAATATTAGTATCATTTACAGATACTGTCCAACCACGCTGAGGCGAAGGATACATGATATCAATCTCACTAAAAGTATCTACAGCTTCTTTCCAAGTATTATTAGATTCTAGTTGTACAAACTTATTATCAATCTCAGCTTTAGTATACTTATCATCCCAAGACAATCTATCACTATTAGAAACGTGAATGGATTTAGTAGCCATATGTCTATTAAAAGATGCAGCTGCCATATTAACTTTAGCTTGTGCACCTTCAGGGGTTTCTTTGGCATCCCAATTAGCCCGGTCAGTCGGGCTAATATGTGAGGATGCGTCTACTAAGTGGTTATTAAGATCTGTATGATCTTGTGTAATAAACTTCTTTTCTTCTCTAGTTACATGAATACCATCATTAGCTAAGTGGCTAACGATATTAGCATTATTTAACGTTGCTGCTTTAATCTGCTGGGCATTTAAACCAGTATCTTCTACTAATCTACCAGTAGTATCAGAATACTGTAACAGATTACCAGAGGTAACTAAATCAGTTTTGTTTTTCAGCCTATTAAGTAATTGGGGTTTAGACATGAAAGAACGTCCTCCTTATTCTTTTTCCTTTTTAGATTGAAAGAAAAGATAGCTAATTAATACAGATACTGATAAGTAATCTGCTAGCTCTTCAAGTTCAGTGAAGTAGTCTTTAAGTTCTTCATTTTTTAACCTATGGTCAAATTCAAAATCTGCACTTAGAAAACCAACTGGTTTTTCATCCAGTTGGTTAGAGGAGTCATATATAGTAACTACTATCGTAGTTCTATTATCATTCTCTCTATAGAAGAAGTTTGCCATGACTCTATCAATAACGTTTTCATCATCAGGATACAATACTGTAATCTGATGGTTATTGATACGCTTAAATAGGTCGCTAGCTAAGTTAATAGGTACACCTTTGTGAGTCATAAGTAGACTGGTTGCCCCTTTGTGTCTATCTATATATTCACAAATACAAGTAGTCTTTAAGAAAGGTATATTATTAACCGAATGCTCACCATTATGAAACATATACACACAAATACGTTCAGCTCCAAGTGTATCAGCAGTCTCTTTGAGTCTGTGTTTGATTAGTGTATTTGTTTTGGTATATGTCTCATTTAGCTTATTTAATGTATATGGGTGCTGATTCATATCATCAATCATAGTATTAATCATTCTAGCTTCTTCAGATTGTACTGATTTATCAGAAGGCTTAGCTGATTCTTCTCTTCTTGATAATTGTAGAATTGCTCGGGTATTGGTATGGTTGGAGTAGATTACATATGCCACTAGCAAGATTAGAATAAATTCTATAGCACCTATATCTTTAACCATAGAAAGTACACCAGTAGCACCTTCAAAGTCCACTTCATCACCACCTTTAATAAAAATAAAGACTTATTTTTATGTTTCACCTAATTGACCTATTTCTTTGCCTTATAGATTGCATACCCTATACCAGCGGTACCTAAAGCTACACCAGCTATCTTGTAATTTCGGTTTTCATGTTTAAGTTTCTTGACGTCATCACGTAGCTCTTGTTCGACTTTATCTCTCATTAAATCATGAGCAGCAATCTGTCTATTAGCTATATCAGTTACGTCAATAACAACTTCGTCTTTTTGTTTAATTTCTACTGTACCATCTTCCTTGGCTACACTAGATGCCGCAGAAGATTGTAAGGGTGTACTGAAAGTTTCTCCATTATATCTAATACTGGCAGTTTTTTCTTTATTGACTATTACATCAGGATCTTCTGGTGAAGTCTTCTCGATGTATCTTATAGTGTCTGTATTATTATTAGTAATGGTTTCTTTCACTGGCTTATTATTACGTAAGTCATCAATAGCAGCCATTACTATTTTATTTTCTTTAGCTAACTCTTTATTGTATTCTGCAGTCTTAGTTACGTTATCAAGAATCTCTCTATAACGATTGGCTTCTACATTAGCTTCATGCTTAAAATACAATATAGTCAATAAAGAAATTAAGATAATCACGATAAAAGCAATAATAATCTTCAAGTGAGCTTTCACTTGATTGATTAAATAGTTCATAAACACTAACCCTCCGGTTGATTAAAAATTATACTTTTACTAGCGTTACTCCATAACTAGCAAGTCTAGTTTTTAAACTGTCAAACTTTTCCATTCTATCGTATGGATCGGCCTTAGACACCTGAATAGTAAATGTACTATCAGGAACCTTGTTTTCTGCAATAGTAATTAAGTTATTTTCGTTTAAATCTATACTATATGGATAGTAGATTGATTTGCCCAAACCTCGAATAATCAACTGTCTATATGGATTTAAACGTTCATAACGTAATTTGTCATAGACCCCATTAATCTCTGCTGAGTTACTAAAAGCTATACCTCTATTACTTATAGTCACATCAACAATAGGCCTATGATTATTACACTTGATATGGTCTAATACATCACTAAATCTAACTTGGCTACCATTATCTATATTATAATAATCGTAGTTTAGTTGTTTAGTGTAGTTTAGTTTTAGTCCTGTAGATGATGCTTTGATGATATAGTTCACAGACATCATAGCTGGTGCCATATCATCACCAGTTGCTACTACAGCACCACTATCATACATAGTTAAATAAGTTTCTCCATAATTTGTTGATGGATCTGGTATTAAGAATTTATCATTACCATCATCATTCTTTACATGGATTTCACCAGTATCCTGTTTGGAATTAAACTCATTAGGCTGAGGATTCCACTGTATAGCACCAGATGCTACTTGGAATGTACCACGAATGTATTTAGTAATCCATTCAGAAACATTACCAGATAGAGTTCTATTATTATTTACTGATACAGTAATGGCTCTATTAAAAGTCGGCATATATAACTTATCATCTTTTAGTACAAACTTAGCGTTATAGTACTTATTTTCCATCATATTATTCCAGTTTTCTAATAGACCATTAGTATTAGCATATTCAATAAGCTCTGGTACTAATGATTTTTGTACAGCCATACCATTCATAGGTAAATATCCATCAGGTATATTAGACCCTAACCAGAATAGTATAGTCCCAATAGGTACACCATCATCTTGAATATATCTAGATGGTATTTTTCCATCTACTAGTTTTATAGTTTTACTAGAATTGACTAGCGAATACATATTCAATGACGATGATGTACGTTTAAATAATAAGATATCATTATTTTGCCCATAATGTAAAGACTTAGATGTGCCATCTTGAGCAAATAATGAATCATCATCTGTAGATATAGCCGTAGTTTTACTGAATGCTTTATCCAATCTATAGTCATTAAAGTTTTTAAACGTAACTGGTGTACCATCATATACGTCACTATTAGGATTTATTGTTACATTATCACCAAATACCTGATTTGATGTACGTACAAATTCACCAAAGATTGTATCTTTAAGCTTAGTTGCATTCTCTACTGTACAATCTAAGAAATCAGGATTACTCCCATATATTACATGACCAGAATCATCTGATACTGTAGATATATAGGTTCCTGAATTGGATTGTATGTATTTAGGATGAGTATAGTTATTAGCACCTTGCTCTATAGAGTTTAGTTTCTCTTTATCTTCTTTAGATAGAAGACCATTCAAATCTATATTGGCTTTATATAATACAGTATTAGCTGCTTTATTCCATACATCACGTTCGTTTTCAGATGTATGCATATTTTGGTTATACATATGAGCATAGCCATCATTAATTAGCTTAGCTAACGGAGAAGCTAATTCGGTTTTATTAATTTTATCTAGTTCATTATTAAAGTCACCCATAGCTACCTCCTATTTAGCTTTAATACAATATAAAACAGTTACAGACCTAGTAGAGAAACCATTGCTAGACTCGTTTACTATAGGCTTATAATACAAATCTAACGACTCACGATTCTTATTAGCATACTCATAACCCATATACCCCCATTCATTATATCTAGGATAGGTATAACTAAACGTAGATATTGATCTTTGTTCACATTTAACGATAGGGTACTTATTATAGAGTGCAATATCTTCTGGATATGCATATCCATAAAATGGTGTAACAGGGAATGTACCATATATATTAGCACGTCTAGCATTAGGTTGCAATACACCTTGCTTATTAGCTTCACTTGTAGGTCTTAAATGTAGATTTTGTAAATTAGGTAATCTAAATTTATCAGAATCTGATGCCACAAGTGAGAAGTATGCAGTAGCATGCTCATATGGTAAAGAATTGTATTCGTTATCAGTTATTAACTTATAGTATCTGGATACTCTATCCCATAGTTTAGGATAGTCTAGTTTAGATATAATAGATCCGTCTAATAATAAACACCCTTTAGGGATAGTATTACCATATACCGTAACTATAGACCCTATAGGATATCCTACTAATGGTAATAAAGAGCTATCTATAACACCATTGTCGTTATATGTAACAGGTTTATCTGGTATAGAGAATGGCTTCCATGTATTATTTTGGTAATAGTAGGCTTTATTATCTGTAGTATTGTACCAAAGTTTTCTAGTGTCTAGATTTGTATTGGAATTAGTAGCTTGTATAGCACCATCTAATGTATAAGACTTCATAGTTTTATAGTTTATAGCCGTATTATCTTTAGCCGTAGAAACATTCACATCCGGTACAGTTATATTATTGAATACTTGGTTATTATTCTTAGCAAAATACTCAATAGGTTTACCATTCAACGTATCTACAGAATCTACAGTCACCGGTAATACATCTGGTTCAGATGAACCATAGATGTGACCATACTCATCAACTTTCTTAAATTTATAAGATTGCACTGGTCTATACTTAGGGTGAGTATAGTTATTAGCACCTTCATGGATATCATCTAATTTCTTTTTATCTTCTTTAGACATAAGTCCATCAGATTCCGTAGATACTAACTTGGTTAGAGAATCATATGTAACTTTATTCCATGCTTCACGTTCTGCTTTAGATACATGCATGAAAGAATCAGTCATATGATATCTTATATCATTGATTGTATTATGTAATACAGTATTGAATTCTTTTTCTGTAAGCTTATCTACTACTTCATTACGTAGTCTAGATTTATTGTGCTCATCCAACCATTCTTCTTTACGACGTTTAGCTTCTTCTTCAGAATAGGAGAGCCACCATTTTATTACATCTTGTTCCTTAGACATAGCTACTCCTTTCTTTAGTATTTAGCTTTAATCATATATATAGTATTGAAGTGTGCTGGTTCATTTATAGTACAATCATTATCATTTCCTTCATTGGAATTGAACTTAGTGATTAGTACACTATTACCACTATATCTTCTTACGCCAGAATATGTAGCTTGTCCTAGACGATCTACTATTCTAAATGCACCAGTATAACAAGATAGTCTTTCATTTACAGCAGTTCTATTGTTATAGTCAAACTCTTTTAAGAAATCATTCTTAGCCATAGTATTAAATGTACTAGTCTGTCTAGGTGTACACGATGGAGTGTATCTACCAGTATCACTAATATTATTAGTAGCACATAAGAAGTCATTTAGCTTAGGTAATACAAATGTATTACCCTTATCAAAGAAGAATCCAATAGAAGATAGACGTTCAAACTTACTGTATTCAGAAATTGGTATAAGTATATTGGATTTCTTAGCAAAATTATATAAGTCTAAGTATTCATTCTTTTCTACTTCAATACCAGTTAGTGGTAAGAATCCATCTTCTTTCATAAGTTCCATACTAGCACTTAGTGTTGGTATAATAGACCCTATAGGAAGACCTTGAGTCGGCATAAGATTTAATGGAACCTTACCATCAGGACCCAATCTAGCAACATCGTTAGGCAGAGATATATTAACCCATCTATTTAGATCTGCATCATAATAAGATGCTACATTTGTAGTTGGGCTAATTCTAATCTTATTCAGATTAGGTGTAGGGTCATCACTGATATAATAACTTGTGGTCAATGATTGTTCTACTAAGTCTTTCTTAGTTATAGGGTAATTAAGATGATTTATATCATTTGGGTATTGTCTAAATGATACATTACCCTTTAGGAATGCATTATTAGGTGATACAAACTCATCTGGGTTTATATTACCCAACTTAGTAGCATTTCTAGCTCTTATATTAAGTCTAGCTGGGTTATTGCCATATATTACATGCCCTAATCCATCAGTAGTCACTTCAAGATAGCTACCTGGTACTACATTAGAGAATGGATGTACATATTTATTAGCTTTTGGCTCAATACTATCTAACTTAACCTTATCTTCTTTAGTCATTAATCCATCAGCATATACAGTAGCTGGTTTAAGCACACGTTTAGCTGATTGATTCCATCTATAACGTTCTTCTTCTGTAATATGTAGACTATGATTGTATATATGATCATACTCATCTTGTATACGATTACGTAATGATGGAGATAACTCTTGTTTAGATATATGCCTAGGAATAGTTTGATTTAGACTTTGTCTATCATGATATGACATAATAAACCTCCTATACCTCAGTTAGGGTGACTTTATATTTCTTACCACCACTATTAACTACTAGGCTTCCATTATCTATATCAAATTCCATAGCTTTCTTAGTCTTGGCTACAGTTTCATCGTTGCTATCAAAGATTTTAACTAGGCTATCCCAGTTATCTGCACCACTACGGATGAATAAGTCATTACCAATAAAGATAAACTCATGAGAGATATCTTGGTCAACAGCTCTCATACCCATTACAGTAGCAAACTCTTCAGTTCTAGTACCAGTAATAGCTGTATCTAAGTTTAATGCAGATAATTTCTTTTGTCCATAGAACTTTAGATATGCTGCATAGTCAGATGGTTGAGTATTTACATCAATCTTCTCGTTTAGAGATAGCATATACTTACTAGCTTCTGTATATACAGAATGCCATTTCTTTTCTTTACTATAAGAGCTTAAGATGTTTGTAGAATCAATCCAGAATAGATTTTCTCCATCACCAGTTGGCTCTACACGAGATCTTACATAAGGAAAGATATGGGATTCTAAATACTTTACATTGACTATTTCCATCTTAGTGCTGTCAGCACTAATTACTGGAGTTGGTGCTTGTGGTTTACCTAAAAAGATTGGATTAGCTATAGGAGCAAAGTCTCCTGGTACTAACCCACCTAATCTATCAGCATTATCTACAGTAATAGGTAACTTAGTAGGGTTGTATCCACGAGTGACATGACCCTCATCATCAATATCTACTGTAATATAGTTACCAGGAACAGCATTAGGTTTCTTAGGGTGTACATAATGATTGGCTTGCTCTTCTATACCATCTAATTTAACTTTATCAGCTATAGACATAAAGCCATTATTATTATTGCTTACATTAGGAATAGTTGCTACAGTATTCCATAATGCTCGCTCTTCTGCAGTAATATGTATTACATCATCTTTAGTATGATTGAATGATTTTGTAACCATATCACGCAGTTTAAGACTAAGCTCGTTTAAACCAAGCTTATCTCTATCTAAATCATAATTGATTTGCTCTGGCATAGTTTTAACCTCCTATTTTAGAATTACTGGGATGTTCAAGTAAGCCAAAAGATGGCCCTAATGGCATATAACCATTAGGGCTTTCTTTCTTACTTATCATTCTTTTGATAATTGTTTGTAGTAGATCCAGAACTACTACGGCTTAAATAGGTTAATAACCCACCAGCAAGTGTAGCCGCTACAGTCTCTGATTGAATGAATAAAGAATACATTAAAGCTATACCACAGAATAATACAGTTACCATCTTAATTATATTTAGAGGGTAAAAGTATAATCTATGTCTATAGTATGGCTTACCAGTATCATCCATTTCTTCAGGCTCCATATCTTCTATTTCATTTTCAGTTAGGCTACTAGTATTGGATGATACTTGTTTACCTAACTTAGTCCATTTACCGTCGATAAAGATATAATAGTCTCCTTGATAGGCTACTATATTACCATTATATTGAATCTCTTCTGAATTTAATGACGGTACGGTATCTATTTGGAGAGCTTTTTCTACATCGGCAGCAGTATTCATGTTATAGATTATACTTGAGCTGCAGTATCAGAAATACCACGAGCAATAGCTTTAGCAAACTCATCTACTTGGTTGATAAGTTTATCTTCTTCTTTTGGGTTATTGATGAATGCTGTTTCAACCAATACCGCTGGCATATCAGTTTTACGCAATACCCAGAAGTTGGCAGATTTAATACCACGATCATATAAGTCTAAAGAATTAACTAATTGATTGTCGATATTAATAGCCAATTTAGTAGATAAGGAATTAGGACCTGCACTAGTATGAGTAAATGTTTCAGTACCCTCAGCTGCTGGATTTTCTGCACTATTACAGTGAATAGATACAAAGATATCAGCATCCCATTGGTTAGCTGTTTCACATACTGCATCTAAGTCATCATCTTGCATAATGTAAGTTTCATAACCTACAGCTTGAAGATATTGACTTACTAATGCACCAATTTTTTTAACAACTTCGGCTTCTGTAGTACGAGAGCCTACAGCACCTGGGTCGATAGCATAGCCACTTCCATTAAGTTTAGGGTCGTGGCCAGGATTTAAAAATACTTTTCTAATTGCCATAGTTATTATTAACCTCCTATAGTCAACGATTATAGTACTGTTGAAACATAGTAGTAAATTGGTGAAAGGAGGCTATATAATGCCAGATTTCAATGAAAAATACGATCTGATAACCTATAATGATTTATCCCCAGATTTAAGGGAACTCATTAATAGCTCTGATAAAAATCTCCAAAAGAGTTTGAATCGACATATGAATGATAATGAGGTTCATGTAACTGGTATCGAAAAAATGTTTTGGAATTCCAAAGCACCTATTAATGATCCAGCATTTACTGGTAGACCAACAGCACCTACTCCTGAGTTAAATACTCGGAATGATACTATTGCTACTACTAGATTTGTGCACAATGCTCTATATGGTCTTACTCCAGAGCGAGCTAAGACTGCTGACAGACTTAAAGGTACTGTAACCTTTGCACTTACAGGTGGGGTAACGGCTCCATCTGTTTTATTCGACGGTTCTAATAATGTAACTTTAAATGTCACATCTATTGATGCTAGTGCTATTAATGGTAAATTTGGTCCATCTAACTTATCAGCTGGTACTTATGATATAAATATTAGTGGTATTGCAGCTAAAGCTAAGTCTGCTGAATCTATTGCTGGTCTTAATGCTGGTGATATTGCATTAAAAGATTCTCCTAACTTTATTGGTACTCCGACTGTACCAACAGCTGCTGCTGGAGATATCTCTTCTAAAATTGCTAATACATCATTCGTTAATATCGAAATTGAACGTATTAAAGATTGGGTTAAGAGAAACAATAATGCAGTTAATAGTATAAAGACTGTAAGTGCTTCTGGTAAAATTACAGCAGCATCCACAGGACCTGATGCTAATGGTAATATCAATCTTAATGTAACTAATTTACAAATTGATCGATCATCTTTAGGTAATATTGATGCTGATACTGTACGTGGGTTTACTGTTGGTTCTAGTGTACCAGCTAATGCTAAATTCACAGATACTGTATATGTACATCCTAAGACTTCTACTGACCTAACCGCAGGTAGTTTTAGTCAAGTATTAGTAGACCGTGAGGGTCATGTTATTGCTGGTGCTAACCCTAGTAGCATGGATATTAATATCACTGGTACAGCAGCTAAAGCAGCAGCACTAGCTACACCATACAAAATGAAATTCAGTGGTATCACTGCTTCTGAATCTATTATTGATGGTAAAACTGAAACTGTGGTTAATGTAACAGCAATCCCATCTGCTATTGTCACTGAAGATGCTAATCGTAAATTCATGACTCCAGATGAAAAATCTAAACTTAGTGATCTACCATCTAATACAGAATTGACTGCTAAACTTGATGCGGTTGCTTCTTCTATGGATTGGAAACCTGGTGTTGCTAATTATAGTGATATTGCAACTACATATACCACACCTAAGAAAGGTATGGTAGTTCCTGTAACTAGTACTGGTTCTATCTATCGTTATAATGGTACTACATGGGATACTATCTCTAGTGTAAATATTCCATTGGCTACTAATACCATTGATGGTAAGATGTCTAAGGAAGATAAGCTTAAATTAGATGGTATTGAAGAGGGTGCTACTAATTATGAGCATCCTGCTACACATCCAGCTACTATGATCGCTGAAGATGCAACTCATAAGTTTGTAACTACAGATGAAAAGACTCGTTGGAATGATACATATACTAAAGCTGAAGCTGATCTTAAATTCTTAGCTAAACTCGATGCTGCTACTAATAAAGCAACTATTGGTGAAAACTGGACTATTAAACCTGGTACTGGTGGTGCATTAGACTTTGTGTATAATGATACTATTAAAGCTACATTAGGTACTAATGGTTTATTCGTTGCTAATGAATTATCCGAATCTGGTTCTGCTGGTGCTAGTGTAACTACAGTTAGTACTTGGAAAGCTCCTGTTGCTAATGTAGCTGATTTAGATGCTACTGCACCTAATGGGTCTGTATGTTTAGTTACATCTACAAATACAATCTATACTAAAACTACTACTGGTTGGATTCAGGTTAGTGGTGGCTCTGGTACACCAGCTCCTAGTGGTGATTATATTACTAGAGATGAATTGAATGCATCTTTATCTAAATTAGAAAAGATGGTTAAAGATCTTCGTGGAGGAGAATAATGGCAGACGATAATAAATTATTAACCGACCAGCTTCTCAATAATATATCTACTCAGTTTAGCACAGTTATTACTGACTTAACTGAGACTAAAAAAGCTATTGAGCTTACAGGAGTAACTTCTTCTGGTAAAACTAATACTTTACCAGAAGAGATCCACAAAATTCAAGATAAAACTATCGAGAAACTGAAGAAAGAAAAAACGGTTGATGGTTTAGTTGATGGTGAGTTTAATTTAGAGGTCGGGATGCTATTTAATAATTTTATAAATCCCGAAACTTGCACTGATTATAATACATCACTAATACCAATGTCAGATACATTTGTATTTACTAAGCCATTAGGTTTTATTTGGCCTACTATTGAGAAGATGAATAGAATTGGTTCAGCTATTAATATAGCTAAACGTTCTACTGATCCTAAAATTGCAGCTAAGTATAAAGATAGAGATGGTAATAAACCTGTCATTAAAGCTATCTTTAAAGATAATAAATACAATATTGGTAGTCTATATATGACAGCCTTTCGTTCACCTGTAGACAAGATGCCTAAAAACTATAATGATGTAAATTATAGACTATCTGTAGAGTTGATTGATGACGCTTTAAACATCAGTAAAGTACCTCAGGACTTGATCGATAAATACCATTTAGAGAACTCTGGTATAACTACAGACACTAGATTTATTAATATGGTAAAAAATAATGATGTTGAAGTGTCCTTACCTTATTACCATAGTGATTTTAGTATCAATAATCAATCTATTGATAGTCCATCATTATTACACTGTAATAAATTCCGTCTTTGTATGCATAAGAATATTAAGACAGTTGTATGTAACAGTTTATCACTAAATAGAAATCTTATCTTGGCTAGTTTAATTTGTGATAAAGATGGAACCAATCGTACAACCATTAACCCTAATAAACTAGACATATATCTAGATGGTGATATTTGGGTATCTGAGAATTTTACAGTAGATCCTTTATTGGCTGGTAATTTCAAAGCAACTACTATGGTTAGTAACAACGATGCTACTTTCAGAATTCTTGTAGATAAGTCTAAAGTATCTATGAAATCTCTTCGTAATAGCAGTAGTGTGCTTCCATTATTACAAGCTATCGTATTAACTTATGATAGAAGTGAATACTTTGACTATAATACTATGACATGGAAACCATATACACCAAATATGAGCATCCAACATTGGTTCGAATATTCTTTTAGAAATATATTCAAAGAGCAATATAAGATTGGTGTAACCCCTAGTAATACATTATTCGGTTGGGGTAATAATGCTAATGAGTCAACAATATACGCACGTAGTTATCTTGAAGAAAAAGAATTCTCTATATTCGGTAGTAGCATGGAACTCAATCTACAAAGTGCTAATCGTACAGGTATATTCTATGGCGACTATCCTATATCTAATAGATACGTTACTGCAACTTTCAATGAAGCTTTAGTAAAATATGTGTATATTGCCTATAAAGATAAACCATATACTATAGATAAACCTATTAGTTACATGACAAATAGAACGCTCATGAATATGGAAACCTATACGGATGATGCTACATCTAAAACAATCTATAAGATTAATTTAGACAAGAAGGCTATTACTGGTAGAAGTTTAGATCTATTTTATCCAAAATATCAAAACGAGTTTAGAGATAAAGTGATCGAAATCACTCTACCTATCGATAATAATGCTAAACTTAATCGTTGGCATCTTCAAACTATGGCATCATTTGGTGAAATTAAATGGTTAAATACCAAAGGTGAATTAATTGAACGAATCAATATAAGTGAAAATGCATATGATAAGAATGGTCCATGTATTACACCATTCTATAATAGACATATCAAAGAGGTTAGTCTTACTAATGTAAAACTAGGATTTGATTATATCTTAGCAGAAGAAACATTTGGCAAATTCTATATAGATGAAACTCAATCAGATTCAGAAATTGAAGAACCAACAACACCAATGATTTGGAAACTTGATGGGTGCAAGATGGGCGAAGAAACATTCGGCCCATATAAATACCGTGGTGCTAAAGTTTCTCGTATGTATCTTCGTTTATTTAAGAATGCTAAATACGTTATCTTCTTAGTTAACGAAAACGATCCTATCGTGAGAGACATTCGTGCTTGTTTAATGGGTATGATGTTCTATAATATGGATAAATCAAAATATTGGAACTATAATACTATGAGTTGGGAAAATAGTTCTGATATGGCTCCATATGAGATTCAACCAGAAAACCACCCAGATTATGAAACGTTCTCTAACGAGTATGATATCGAGGGTGGGGATAGTTTTGATTATTATTAATAGGAGGATTCTAGATGCCTGAATCAAAAAATACTACTGAACTCATTTTAGAAAATATTGAAAATGGGTTTAAAGAAATTAAAAAAGATCTTGATAATGTAAAAGCAGCTATCTCTGACACAGGGGTAGCACCAGCTAATACCACTGCTGGTTTAGCTAATGATGTAAAGAAAATCTCCAATAAAGTAGAAGAAAAGATTAAAGCTGCTGATGTGGTTACTGGTTTAGCTGGTGGCTCTGTAAATATCAGTAATGGTTTTATGTATTCTGCTTCTTCTGAAATGATTGACCATAATAGTATTGGTGCTATTCCTGGATTGACTACATATACAGTACCAGACGATAAGAACTATCTTATCCAATGGCCAACAAAATCCTTTATGGAACAAACACCTTCGGATAAACGTAATATTACTATTAACTTTGGTAAACGTCATTTTGGTCAATTATGTAATACTTGTTATCGTATGCCTAAGTATACTGATTTATATGATAATGATACTACATACAATCTTAGAGTAAATCTTAATGATGATAGTATTGTATTGAAAAAGAAAACAGATCTTACTGAAGATGAATTAGCTATGCTAACCACTGCTGAATTAGAAGATACCAGTGATGTTTTCGAATGTAAAGGAACAGCATCTTTACCTGAATATACATCTGATTTCTATATCAATGGTAAGTCTCCATATGCTGCAGTAATCAAATGTGACCAATTTGTTGTATCTGGTAACCCTAATGTAAAAGCAGTTGTTACTGATACTATTATCATGGACGAAGAACTCATTCTACGTAACCGTGCTGGTATGGGTCAATATGGTAGACAAAATACTATTGGCGTAATTGGTATTCATGGTGGTAATAAAACATCAGCATTCAAAATCTATGTACCTAAAGGGAAATCTAAATTCAATCTTATCAATTCTACTTTGAATCCTGATAATGAATACGTTAAGAATAATATTAGTAAGATTTCTGACTATGCTACTATTGCAGATGTAATTTTCCAATACTATACTCTTATTGCTGTAGAACCTACAGAAGAAATGACAGCGTTCTTAATTAAAGAAGCCGACAAGTTAGTTAAATTAAGCGTATCTGTAGTTACCCATGATTTTACTAAATACTTCGATTATTGTCAATTAGAATGGGTCGTAAATAAAGATAAAGAGTTCCATTATATGTACAGACAATGGTTCGATTATCTTGTTCCTACAGAAGAAGATTATAAGTATTATAAATTTAACGATGATGTAGCACAAAATACATTTAAGAACTATAACCCAACAGCTACAGATTATACTGTTACACTTACTGATGCTAGCGCATTGAAATATGCCAACACTGAGTATGGTCAAACTGTATATGCTTTAGGTGATAGTAGTGGTTTATATCATAATAAAACAAATACTATGATTATCCCTAATAAGAAATACGCTTGGGATTTCACTAAAGCCGTATATTGTGATGCAGATTTCCCATTCGATGGTAGTGAAGTTAATGATGGGGCAAGCGAGAATACTACAAGTGATGGTAGAAGCATTTATAGCTTAAACATCTCTCCTGATCCTATCAATACACCATCAATGTACCATCTCGTTGATTTCTATAAGAATAATCTTATTGATAGACAAAATGCAGACGTTCATCTATTAGTCGAATCAGATCGTGGTTATGATGCTGATACTAAAACATATACAACTTATGACAATGTCTTAGCACAATACTACTTAGAATCAGACTATCGTGTTTATCTTAAACATAAAACACATGATGGTTCTTTAAGTGATATTGAAAACTTAGTTATCGTTGGTGAAACAGTATATGGTGAACCAAGTAAATATACTAAATACGTACCATACTTCTATAACCGTAATATCAAAACTATCAAAGGTACAGACATTACAATTGTACCATTCCGTTTAGAAGCTAAACAAGGTAAAGTTACTGGTGTAACTTCAGAAGAAGTTGCTGTACCAGAAGCTCCTATGGAAATCATCTTAGATGGTAACTGTGCTGTATCTGCATGGCAAGGTGGTTTATATTATGACCGTACTGGTAAGCACCATATCATCACCCCAGCAACAGGTGAATATAATGCTAAGTACGTTCATATCTTAGTAGATGAGACTAATCCTCTAGTGACTAGTGCTAATGCTTGTCGTTATCGTTTAGCTTTATTCACTAAAGATAAAACTAAACGTTATAACTACACAACTAAGACTTGGGAAGAAGTTGCATCCTATACTGGAGATACTGCTACATTTGCAGAACTATTCCCAGAAGAGTTTGCTAAATTGACTGACGTTGTAGAAGTATAATATATTTAGGAGTATCAAATGGAATATTCAGCTAAGCTAAAGAATCTTTCAGCGGCAGAAAGAATATTATATATTCATGACTTAACTAAAGATGGGGTCTCTCTAGACCTCATCTTAGAGTCTATTATTGCTGATGATGATTTAGCACTATACAAGTTCTATGCTAAACAATACTTAGATATGCTAGATGGTACAGTATTAGGTCTTTGTGTTAAACACAAGGCTTCTAATATCTTAATCTATCTGGAGTCTTGTAATCAAGCTTGGTTCAATATTAAGAATGACTATAATATCACTAGTGTAATACTTACTGCTATTGATGAATTAGATTATTCTGATATACTTGCTTTCTCTAGTTTAACTGGTATCTTATTCCGAGCGTATAAGCATACTGGTACTACAAATGCTATCTTGGATTTATATAAAGCATTCATGATTAGATGTATAAAGAATAAGAAATACTTCTTCTTGAATACATTCCATAATCACGTACGTGGTTTATTCGAAGACAAGGTTGGTGATCTTGCTTTAGATAAGCTACTTAAGAACTATATGTCAGAGGAAGAACTACAGAACTATAATGAGAATTATAGATTAGATATTTAATTTTATATAACACTATAGTATCATTGGTCTGCGATGACAGTTCAATGGTAAACCTCGATAAAGCAATTAGCAGAATGAATCCCCATATAGACAATGTCTATATGGGGTTCTTTCTATCTATTCTTCATTTCAGCATTGTTTTTTGCTACATACAAGGTTACACCAATGATTATCTTATTAGCTACTATATTGGTAAAAGATTCTTTTCTATATACATAGTGAGCTTTCTCCAAGAATACTGGAGTAGTTCTGGCTATAATATAGTCAGATACGTATTTACGCATTTGCTTTTCTATATCTTCTCTAATATAGTTATCATCATTGAATGCTAAGTTATTAATAACTATAAACTCATTGATGCCCTCTTGAATCATATTATCAATCATATTATCGACTTCACGTACATCGATCTTAATTCGAGAACGTTTAAAAGCCATTTGTTGCTCATAGAAGTATGTAACACGGTTAATGATTACACTAACTGTAAAGAAGAAAGCTATAATACTAATAGTTAGTATTACCGTAAGACTGATTTCCAAGGTTGTACTCATTATATCGACTCCAATTCACTAAATGATCACGAACTTCCATCAATCCATTATCTTGTGTGGAACCGACTTTAATAGCTTCATCTAAGTAGCGTATAACTTTATTGGCAATCTCAATAGTAATGCCGTATTTATACTCTTCTAGGAAAGCTCCCCAGTTACCAAAACACATATCTGGATGGATGAAGAAATTATTTGTATTATGATAAAGTTGGTGAGCTGTTAAATTTAACATTACAAGCATTACTTTATGCTCATGATGAACTTTACGTAAATGCTGTACTAAGTCAAATGAAGTAATATACCCTGTAGTATTAATGATATGCTCTGTAATGATAAAAGCAATATCAAAGATAGTTAACATATTATGATGCATCTCAATAGTAGCCATATCCATAGTGATATTATTATTGATTTGACATCTATCCATACCTAGATTCATTAAGAAGAACTTATAATTCTTATAAGACCTGGATGCTCTAAATCTAGATACAGCATTCTTTACAAAACTTGTATATCTATCAATATCCATTAGGGAATATTTAGTTTGATAGAACTCCAATTGGTATGGTACAAAAGGAGATTTTATAACTGGATTATTTGGACTTGTAATAATGCTTAAGTCCGGAAATGGTTGACTCATATTCTAAACACTCCTGTTGTTATTCAAATAGGTACGATTAACTTGATGTTGGGCTAAATAGGCTATTACGGTCAGTACATAGTAGTAATCGAATAATTCCATTCCGAAGGGAGGAACTACAAAGAATGAGACTTTCTCATATTATTAAAGCAATCTCACCTGAGCCTTTTGTAGATAATACTGTATACTACAGTAAAATCTTAGCATTAGGTGCAGTAGTAAAAGATAAAGACTTAGCTGATTCTAAAGAATCTGAAGCATCTATGTATTATGCTGACCTATATATTCAATCCATCGAAGGTAAAGCACCATATGATGCTTATGAGTATAATGATCTTATCTTATCTCGCTGTGAAATAGGTAGAGAATATTGGATGGGTATTAAGAAAGATCCACGACTTATACCATTAAATAAACGTGAAACTTGTCGTAAGTTTGCATCTGAATACTTTGTAAATCACTATGTAGAATATAATGAATACTATCGTATGATTATGGGTAAACCACCATTAGGTATGCCATTCTTATATGTAGATGCTGACTTACGTAAAGATAATATTGGTGTAGACTTTAGTAAGCCTATGCACGAAATGTCTGAGTTTGAATTAAATATACTAGAAGATCATGGTATAATGGACGATCTACGCTCTAGGTATATTGGACCAGCATATGCTTATCTAAACTATATAGCATCTGGTATTACTGCATATGCTGCACGTAAAGCTGATAACTTTGAGTTATTATACTTACCACGTATAGACCAACAAGTTTTATCTGATAAATTTAAGAATCGTTATATAGTAAACCGTGCTTATACTATGGCAACTGTGTATGCAGAAGCTTATAGATTTGATAGTGATTACTATACTAACTTTATTACTATCTTTATTCTATTACAAACTATGATTGATCTTATCTCTGAAACTGGTGAGCATATTATCAAACTAGATGTATTGGATGAAAGATGTATTCGCTATATATTTGAATGGCATGATGTACCATACTATGATGAGATTCCTTTGAAATATCAAATAGCTATGGTTAAGAATCTTAATAAGCTATTGAAATTCAAATCTACACCAACTTGTATGGTTGATATATGCTCACTATTTGGGTTTGATGATATTAGAATCTTTAAATACTATCTTCTTAAAGATAGAAAGTCTGACCCTGATACTGGTGACTATGTATTTAACTATAAATACAAAACTTACTTAGATACCGAAGAAGTTATGGATACTGCTACAAGCACTATGCCTATAACTGATAAGAATAATATCCCTATACCATATCCTAATAATGATACTGAATTCTTAGACAAGGGTAATTATATACATCTGTATGCTGATGACTTACTAATACCACCATCCGAGTATAATGTAATCGAGCATAAGATAGTATTTGAAAATGAGCATTATCTTGATGGTAAGACTACACTTAAGTTTGACTTCTTGAGCAATAAAACTCCAGATATTCCAGCTAATATCAATGATTATACTATTAAGACTGAGTCTAAGTTTATCACTATAGTGGATAATACTACAAGAGAAGTTCCTATAGAGTTCCCTGTAGATAAAGATACTTACTTTGAAAAGGGTTTTGGTCTAAGATTATCTGTCGGTTCTACATTCATAGACCCAACACGATATAGATTTAATGATGATTTTACTAAGATTATCTTTACTGATGATATAGATTGGAATATTAATGATACTAATGCTAATAGGGAACTTATAGCTGTATTTATCTATTCTGATAAATACAAGTTTAAGTTTAAAACCATTCAAACTAAAGCCAAAGACACATCTAATACTATCATTACCGAAGTCCCAGAAGATATTGACTATGTAGACCATGGTGTATACTTTGCTGATACTGCATCAGTATATCTCCAAAAAGATAGATATTTCTCTACATTGACATCAGATGGTAAACTTAATATTACCAATATAGATAATGATGATAAGTTTATTAAAGACCGTGTACTTAATACTAACTTTATATATTCTAATACTAGACCAGTAGCATTACATACCGAATCTCAAACTATTACTGTAACTACGCCAGGTGAAACTAAGTATGAACTAACTTTCCCATTTGCTGGTTATATAGATAATAACAATGTCATCGAAGTGTATGTAAATGGAGACCCATTAGCATTCACTGAATATACTATTCTTAAGAATACTCTCCATATTAATAAACAAAACTTATTGATGCGTAAGGGTATTACTATAGAAGTAATATATACATACCCAGAAGACCAAACTGTAACTAATAAGAAAGTTAAAACCGTTGCAGTTGATAATAATAAACAAAGTGTATTATCTCTTGAGTATCCATATGATGGATATATACCTAAGAAGAATAAGATTATTCTACTAGTTAATGGTAGACGTCTAGAAGAATCTAGATTTAGATATACCAATACTGGTATAGAGATTACTGATACTAAGTTCTTATTGAATATAGCTGATAATGTCGTATGCTACTATTATGACTATCCAGAGAATGAGTTTTCTATCAATATAGAAGACCAATTCATAACCACTCCTATCGAGGGTACTAATAAATTCCAAATTATATTCCCATTCTTTAACTATATGAAATCTCATAATGGGTTATTTGTAACTATTGGTAGCACATTGGTATCTCCAGAACGTTATAGAATCAGTGGTGATATCTTTGAATTTACTGATGGTACAGTTATAGATAGTGATCGTGGTTTTAATATCACTTTCATATACAATACTATATTCAGGAAGTACAATAAGTATATCAAATCTGAGATGGTAATGGCTGATATAGCAGATGATGCTACAGGTATTACTATTCCATTTCCATTTGATGGATATTTAGAATCCCCTAATAATAATCGTATGATGATGGTTATGGATGATGGGTATGTATTAGTTAAGAATGACTACGAAATCATTAATGGTAAAATCTTCTTAACTGATAAAGCTAAGATGGCAAAACATGGGTCTAAAATCAAGTTTATCTTTAACTATATCAATGCTAAGATTAATAAGAAACTAGTTGAAGATAATGAAAAGAACTATGATTTGAAATTCGTTAAGATTCCATTAACTGAATCTGGTGATAAGTATATCAAAGATAAAAATAATCATATCCCTTATGATAAAATGACCGAGGGTGATGGTTTATGGACTGGTGAAATGGATAAAGAAGACGTATATAGAGAGATTCTTGATAAAGAGTTTAACTATGTACGTACAAAGTACATTACTATCGATTCTGTAATGTCTATGACTAAGATTGCATTTGATATGCCTTACTTCTTTAATCTATTATTTGATAAAGTCAAACTTGAAGATAGACTTATGCTACAGGTACCATCTATTCGTGAGTTTAAGATGTTTAGACTTAGTGATATTATGTGTACACTATTCTCTCTAATGTATGAATACTATAATCTTGAAGATGATATAATGCAAGATCCTGAAAAGATTATGTATATTATGGGCTTTAACTTCGATGCAGACTTAGGGGTATTACAAAAGATGCTTCGTGGTCCTAGATATTATAAAGACCTAGATTATACTGGTGCTGATAAGTTTGAATCTTATAAGACACCATTGACTTCGGCTAAACAGTTATTGAAAATCTTTAATAATAACTTGGCTTTACGTAATAGTCTTCTTACCCATATGAAAGATGCTAATAACTATCGTGAGTATAATGCATATAAGAAGACATATGAAGCCTTAATGCAAATCAAATACAATAATGACTTCTTCAAGATGCCATTTGAAGCCGATAGAGGTAAAGAACCTAATAAATCTTACTATAACTTCCTGACTTATAGAGATAGAGACTTGTCTGGTCTTATTGATAGTATCCGTAATATAGGAGATCTTACAGAAAAAAGAAAACGTATCATCAATACTTGTATTGACATCACTAAATACGTAGAAAGATACTTTAATAGTAATGAATACCAATACTTATTTAACTCATTCCCTGGTGTTGGTTTAGACTTTATTAAACAATACGTAGCTAAAGTCATTAACTTCTTTAAATCTTATAAGATCGAGGTTATGGGTATTAATACTATCTATAAATTTGATAGTAGATTATTTGAAACTATTAGAGCTATAGACGATATCTGGTATATCTGTAAGATTAAAGATGATGACAGTATTGATATAGTTGATGGTATAGTAAATACACATATTAAAGCATTGTCTAAAGATGCTGTACATTTCTGTGATAAGATATACTTACGTAACTGGTGGTATAAGACTCTTATTCTTGCTGATATGTATGATATTCTCCCTAAGGATATTATCAAATACATTGTATTGAAACCATTAATAGATGAGATTGATGGTTTAGATGGCGTACATGATAAACTTAACCTAGATATTAAATTAATGCTTGATGATCATATCAACTCTTTATTCATTTATGATACTATGGGTAGTAATGTACACTTCAAAGTTAAAGATACAGCAAGGGCTCATGACCATATGTGGCTTAACCCGTTCTATAAAGCCTAGTTTAACATAGTTATAAAGTTTAAGCTTAAATAACGATAAATATATTTATGGAGGTCGACATGTCCAATACTAAAGAACTCATTTTTAACGAGTTTAACGGTACTGAAGAGAAAGCATCTATTCGTTCTCATGCATACCGTGATACTGATATTGTAATTAGAGCCTTGGGTACTGATAAAGTATTATTCCGTGGCAAAAATAAAATTGTTTTACCTGGTGCTGAATTCACAGCTCGAGCACATTTCGGATTTGCACCAACTACTGAAATCACTCCTTCTTATAATACTGAACTAGGATTAGAAAACAGTGTATTCGAAGTTCCAGCAGAAGCAGAAAAAGTTATGCTATTCTGTGTGGGTACTGATGGTTGTGGTCGTGAAAACTCTCAAGTACGTGAAGTTAACTATGCTAAATGGATTACCCCTGAAGCATTGGTTCCTTTCCGTTACCCATTAGTAACTGAAGATATCAGTGATGCTAAGAAAATGACTTATCATGGTCGTAAAGTAATTGGTAATCGTGTTGCTTATTACTTTAAAACATTCGAAACTGAACCTGTATTGATTCGTCGTTTCGAAGATGGTACTCCTATTGATGCTAAGATCTACAATACTAATAAAAACTTAGATGTAGAAACTGTAGTAGAAATCCATCTTAAAATTACTGAAGATGAATGTCGTGAATTCTTCGTTAATACTGTAGGTCTTAATGAAGCACGTATTAATACTATCTCCTTATGCTATGCTTGGCGTAAAGAAATCGATGGTGTAATGCATTATCAAGATATCCGTCCTTTGACTAAATTAAACTTCCCTAACGAACAGTTAATCGAACTCAACAAAGGTATCGATATCACTTATCAAATTTATTATTAATAACTAATATAACAAAGATTGTAATAGAAGACGGAACCCATCCACTTCTTCTATTACATTCACTCATAGGATAATCATCCTATAAATTCTTTCATGGTTAGTTGATATTACGTAGTCAACTAATTACTCTCCTTATAGTGACACGGTTGCAGACTACTCTCCCTGCAACCGTGTTATTATTACAAAAAAAAATAATACATGGGTAGATGAGCGAACACCTACCCATGCATATTAATCACCTATAAATGATTTTCAGTTATAGGTGGATTGATTCCTTGTGTTTTAAGGAATCTAAAAGCCATTATGGCTTCGTGATGACTGACGTTGTTTATGTCAGCATAACGATCAGCCACAAGGTTCATCGCAGTTCTAATCTGCCAATCTAGATTGGCAGATCTTTCTGCTAGTTGATTAGCGTAGTTACCTACGCATCCTCGACCGTTCATGGGAGTCACCTCCTTTCGGCCCGTAGACTATAAGTCTACAAGTGTATGGATATATTTAGATACAGCTAATAGGATAGCTGTATCTACCATACACAATTATAGTATATAATTGTAAATATTAACTTTTACTATAAAAAACAAAATACCCCATATAGGCAATGCCTATATGGGGATATCTTTTGTCTATAATGTATCTTGAAGAAGTAATGAGTGAAACTCTCTTAAGATTCTTTCATTGAATGAAATATCAATTGCATTCTTATATTGCTCAGGTACATAGTTTAGATTGAATTGACTACAACTAGTTCTAAACTCATACTGAGAGAATATATTGAATGGTCTATAATATCCTATATCCAATTTACGTTCAATATAATCATTATATAATCCATGGAGCTGTTTAATAGCATTACGCTTATCTCTCTTATAGATATTGATTATATTATCAAAAGACTTCAATAGATATGGGATGTGTAAATCTACAACCCTATTAGGCATACCCTTAACTTCAAAATATGTCATAAGCATATCTCTAGTGAAGAAGATACTCATATTATTTAACTCTAAGTAATCATAGTATATAGACTTTACCTTGAAAGTTATACCATCAAGTTCTGGGTACAATATACTAGGATTTATGATAAATAGAGCGTCATTACGTATCTCCAGTAGGGATACTAAGGGAACTTCATTTTTCTCGAGAAAGGCTAACTTGGCTTTCTTAATCCCCTCAGCTAAGGTAGAACTGAGATGGTTGTCTCGTATGAAATTCCCCATAAAGTATTGTCTATTATATCTATCCATATGATAAACCATATCATATGTATTATCATCAATCTTTCCATACTTGTATAGAATATTAAGATTGGCTTTCTCAATATCGTACTCCACGATATTACTATCGATTACCATTCTTATATCTGATACGTAGTCTCGTCTGGCTAATACCTCATCATACAAGCTCATTAGTAAACATACTCCTTACTTGTACACCATATGTAGATGGCATACCTCTTAGAGGTTTATGCTCTGCTATTTGCTGTAATATTTGAGCGTATAGACCAGACGATTGATTGATGCTTGAGAAGTCTAAGTTTTCTGCTGACTCAAAATAGTCATATTCTTGTAACAGTTTTTGATCTGTTACATCTCGGATATAGATTGGTTCAATACCCCATTCTTCTTTAAAGAAGTCTCCTATTACTTCAGCAATATTGTATAACCAATCGTTATACATATCAACGACTATGATAGCTGTGTTATTATTGATGACACATGTAGCAATTTCAAATAACTCTTTAAAAGCTTTTTGAGACTGATTCATTACACTATCACCAAACATGAAATCATAGTCCTTTGTAGCTGGATCATAATTACGTAATGCATATATAATCTCAGCTACACCTTCAAGAGACTCTAGTCTAGTTATATGGATATCTTCTTTTAACTTAAAGAGATCTTCATATAATCTAGAAGTGATTGTGTCTGTAAAGATTAGTTTCATAATCTTAACTCCTTACAAACATAGATGGTCTTGTACCACGTAAAGATGCTTCATATGTATCTTTAGCAATACGGTTAGCATCTTCGAAAGACAGTCTATCACCATATCTAGCCATAAGCATTGGTTGTTGACTATACAAGACATTTTGAATGAATGCTTGAGATGCTTGGGCTCTACTAAATAAAGCAATAAAATTCTCATAGGAAATATTATTGCTTTGCTGTAACCAAATCAATGCATCAAAACCAGCACCCATATCAGGATAAATAGCATAAGCATCATCAGAGTAACCCAAATTCATGCTCTCAATCGGAACTTTACTTTGGAGCTTCTCTTGGAAGAATGCTAATAAGACTTCAGGGATTAGATTGAAACTATCCCATTCATCCTTAGGAAAATATAGTAGTATTTGTTTACCTGTAAGTAAACCTGTGGCTACAAGCAATGCACTGTTCAAAACGACAGTGTTATTAGATTGCAAGTATGCCATATATTGGTCTCTAAATACTTGGTCTGCTACATTACCATTGTAACGTTCTTGTGCATCTAAGTATTCTGCTACCAATTCAAACGGTGGAAGATAGGCTGGGATAGTTAATATCCCACCACCATCCATAGGTTCATCTGTAATTGCAATTACCCTTGAGGGACGTCCACTAGCTAATAAGTTATCTACCATGATAGTAGAATTTGTTATAACAAACGGACTTGGAGCTTGTGGTGCATAATTCATTGAAACCTCCTGACTAGAAGTTTGCATCAAACTTCTTATTACTATATTTTACTTTTTTGTGTTTACCAGCCTTATTGCTAACTACACGAGACTCTTGAGCTTCTGCTTCACGTTCAATACGTACATCTTCGATGTCTTTGATTAAACGTTCGATATCTTCTTTGATTGTGTCATATAGTTTCAAAGAGTTTACACGTACAGTATACATTACTGGACCATCTAATTCTTTGAATCCATCTTTTTCAAGATCAATACATAAGAAGTCTGGTAGGATTTCTGTAAGCAACATTGGTTTGTTTAACTCACTCTTACCTTTGACTTCATTTAGCTTCTTAACTAAGTCTTTAAGCTCATTATCATCATAAGTTTCAATCTCACTCATGAAATCGTTAATACGATCTTGTAATACTTGTTTGAAGTATTTGATGTCTGGCATATTCATTAGCATTTTAGCATTCATATCTTCTTCAGTCTCCTTGTTTTCAATCTCTTTAGACTCTACTTTAGTGTTTTCTTCCTGTTTAGTTTCTACAGGTTCAGTAAAGTCATAGATTTTACCATTTGTAGTATCGACTACATTCACTGGTTTACCATCATGAGTAATCAATTTGATTGGTTTCTCAATAACTGGCTCTTCTTTCTTATCTTCTGGTCGAATTACTTTTACACCATTAGCTGTAACAATGATGCGTACCTTAGCATCATTCTTTTTCTTTTCTTCTTCAGCTTTAAGTGCTTTACGTTCTTCTTCTTGTTTAAGAAGAGCTTTTAGATATTCATCGTTATGCTCTCTTACTTTTTCAGTCTCAGTTTTCATATCATCAATAGCTTGACGATAATCGTTGAGAACTACCTCATGTGGAGCTACGAATTCTTCTTTACTTTCATTGATTTGGTTAGTAAAACCTTCTTCTGTACTGAATACAGTTTTACCACCGACTTTAATAGTACATTTGATTCCCATGTCAATCCCCCTAGATGGAACGTAAACAGATAATTTTTCTTTTCCTTTGTATTGTTTAGCTTTACCTATACCACCACACTTCTTACACATAATCTTATTATATCCAGGAGTGTAGCCTAGCTCTCCACCACATACTGCAGTGCTATGCCAGTCTATAGGTTTACGACAATATGCCGTATCTTTATCTAGAATATACATATCAGCATAGTCTAGTAATACTGGACCAAAGCCTTTACGAACTCCCCAGTTCTTAAAGGCCTCAGTACCAAAGTCATCGATTATAAATCTTTTAGTTATTGCACGCATAATATCAAAGATATCTTCACGTACAGACCATAGTTGGTATAAATTCTCTATAGGAACTACACGCTCGAAAGTGCCTATAACACCATCATCCGTGGTATCAAAGCACTTACATACGAAAGGTTTAAGATATTTCTGGTTAACAATCTCATTCGGATTATTAGTTCGTCCAGCAATATCTAAGCCAATCTTAACCACGAAAGAATCATCAAACTGTGGTTGGAATACTACACGGTTAGTACCAGCATGAGCTAATATATAACCGAGTGGGTTTAGTATACCTGCTAAGATTCTAAACTTATCTTTGAAGAATTTGATCTTAGGATTAGTAACCGTCATTTTAATCGACTTAATAGTTTCTGCATCGAATAAGTCCTCAACCATAGGACCTTGTAGATCATCGAAAGCTCTCTCTAATGGTACTGTATAAGCTAATGACCTATACATAGCATTTAGATGAATTTTTCTTACGTCTACATTACTATTTGTCAGATTGAGTCTTACATCATCAGCTAATGTGCTTGCTACTATCATATGTGCCTCCTAGTTCTGGAGATAGATATGCTTTGATTGCATCGTTAGCTTGCATATTTAATTCGACTTGATGCTTAGCAATAGATTCCATAGATTTGCCATTGTAAGTATCAAATTCAGGATCTTTTAGACAAGACCCTTTAGGTAAGTTTTGACCAACAGCTAGGAATTGCTCTAGAATAGAATTCTCAAAGTTGACTCTATCTTTATTATAATCATATCCAGCTAGTTTGCCAGTCTCTTCTAAGTAGATATAATTATTCATCATATCTTTGAATTGCTCATCATCTTCATATTCCTCAAGTAAGTCAGATACTTGACCGATACGAGTCTTATGTTTATAACTGCTTAATGCTTCTTGGAATGGGGCACGTTTATAATACCCGGCTTCTTCAGATAAGTCAGTTGGTCTACGGTGAGCTTTTTCTAGCATTTCTGCTCTAGCTATACATGCTTCGAAGTTCTTATTGTCGACTTCTTTATCGCCTGTAGCTTTATAGTTACTGAATGCTGTAGCCCATGGATAGAAGTTTGTAGGCATCATAATAGGTTGACCATTTCTCCCTTGGAATGCAGACCATTCAGGTGCTGGACGTGCAGGAATAACCGCATCACGGAAACGTTGGTTCTTCATACGCCAGTTATAAAGTCGTAATTCTTTTTCATTGAAATCAATACGACGTTTTTGTGTTAACATATCCCAGTCAGGATATTCCCAATCTTCCATTTTACGAAGCTTTCTTGAAGATTCTGTTTGGAGTCTTGGGTCATAGATATATTGATGGATCAAACCATATGGATCTTCTTCATCATATACTTTAGAAGCTTCTTCTTCATTAACTTGGTTTGTTACCATATAGGATGCTACCCACATACTTTTCCACCAAGCCATTTTATCTTCATGGAACTTACGAGCATTCTCATGTTTAGATTCGTACTCTTCTTTAGCGAATCGTGCAGATTCTTTATTGAAGAGATATGCTTCTGCTGGAGTTAATACATTAGTATTAGGAATGAAATGCTTAAGCATATCATTTTGCTGTACTTGTGCTTTAACTTCATCCATTGGGAATGTCCATCCCAATCTATTACCTCGAGCTTGCCAAGATCTACGTAATGCACGACGTTCAAATTCTTCACGACGTTGGTTGTATTGCTCAATCAAGTAATTGGCATACAATAAGTTTTGCTCATCACACCAAGCAGGGTCTTCTGGTCTTGGTGTTGGTAGTTCTGCTTGCATCTTAGCAATACCACGGTCACAAGATCCGATACTATCCATTAATAGATTATAAGTATCTTGGTCATATCTTGCACTGTTTACTTGCTTAACGTAGATGCCACGTTTATCTACTAATAACTGTAGCTTATCAAACAACGCCTGTTTATTTTGCTCCCAGTTATATCGTTTAATCCACTCACTGTATCTTGCTTTATAATCATTAATTTCTTTAACTTTAGAGTCACGTTGCTCTGGAGTAAGATTAGGATTATTAAGCATATCAGCAATAGCTTTATCATTAGGTGGAGCTTCCATATATCCTACATCGTATACAGGAACATAGAATTTGTCCACTAAGATATTAAGGCAACTGGAGTCTTTAGGTGTTACCATAACTTGCCAGTTAGGATTTACAGGATAACCTGCTAATGGATGACCACCAACTGTAGTCATCATTTCCCAGTTACGACGTTGGTCTTCATAAGCTAACATTTGTGCATCTATCATCTGTCCTTGGTATTGCATGCCTAGTTGCTGTTGAGCTGCAGATGTAGTATTAGATGTAATATTAGGTAAGCCAGCACCATGGAAATATGTACGGTGTGGACTACTAATGATACGTTGTCCTTTAGGGAGTTGTGGGAATACACCCTCAGTAGGGTCTTGACCACGAGATAGTAATAAGTCTTCGTATAATTCTAATACGAATTCTTGTTCCAAATCTGCACGATCTGGATAAGCATTTAGAAATGATAATACATCGTCATATGTGTTTTCTGGTTTCCATGGTACATTATGAGGAACACCACAAACCATATCATTAAGACGATTGATATACATATTTCTGATATGGATATCATTTTCAATTTCTTCTGGACGGTTAGCAAAACCTAACCATTTCTTAGCATCATATACATCAGGGAGCATATCTGCTAAATGTAGACTATCATCTTTAGGTGTAGATTGTAATTCACTATATACCTTGTCAGTCATTTCTTGTGCTACTTGTTCAAGTATAGCATCAAAGTCAACTTCACCAGCAGTAATTAGAGTCTGAATATCCTTGTATCCTTTCTCATGTGCTATCTGTTGAAGTCTATTAAGGACTACTGGTGTAGCAGCAATAGCTTCAGCTCGAGCTGCTTCTTGCCAAGTCATTTGTGTAGGAGTCTTTAAAGACTCTTCAGTTACACCACGGTTTGCAGCAATTTCAGCCAATGTACGTTTTTGTTTTTTACTGTAGTTGTCTAGTGGTCTATGCCAGCCGCTTGCGTCTGGTTGCATTCTGCTAGCAGTTGGTGGGATAAATGTATTCATACCACTCATCGGTGGTTGATTATTAAATCCATAATCCAAAGGAACTGCTGTTTCGAAATCAAATTTAGGTGCATTACCCATAGCCATATTTTGAGACATTGCTATTTGTGGTTGAGGTTGTGGGTATTGCATTTGCATTTGTTGAGCCATCATAGCATCATGCTGTGCTTGAGCCTCATAGATTTTGTATAAAGGCACAGCATCTTGGAAGTCAAAATGCACATTAGGGTCAACGCCTCTATCTTGCATTTGCTTATCTGCTATACTTTGATCCACTAGTTGTGCCATGTCACCCCAAGACATTCTTCCTTGTTGTTGAGGTGCTTGTTGTTGTGGCATAGGTTGTTGCACTTGTTGTTGCATACCATACCATACACCTGCTGGAACTGTTTGAACTTGTTGTTGAACAGGCATAGGTTGTGGTTGTTGCCATTGTTGCTGTACAGGTTGATGATGGTGATCATGGCCACATCCACAGTTTTGACTGTGTTGGTGTTGTACTGGATGACCACCATTCATCATCTCTCCTAGAGATGGAACATGTTGACCTTGAGCTTGCATTTGAAGCATTTGATTGGTCAACTGATTGAAAGCTTCTGCATTCTCATTAATGAATGCTAGCTCTTCAGGTGTAAAATTGCTTGGGTTAGCAATATTAGCTTGTACCTGTTGTTGCTGTGGTTGTTCCACAGGTTTAGGTGGTTCGATAACCACTTCTTCTTCTTTTGCCTCACCTGCCAATGAGATGAACATCGATTTCGTTTTATATACTTCACCTTTGAGTGCAGCTAACTCTTTCTTAAGATCTTCAATCTTGTCTGCATTGTCAAAGATTGTTTGTATATACTTCTCTCCATGTTTCATTAGCTCTCTATTCTTTGCTTTGAGAGCTTCAATCTTATTGGTGATTACTTCACATTGGAAGCTTGTTGTCGTATCTACATTTGGTGTAGGTACCTGTTGCACAGGCATAGGTTGTGCCTGCTGTTGTCTGTTGCGTGTCCGCAACGCATCGAAATACATTTTTCTTTCTCCTTTTGTTTCTTTAAACACATGAGGGTTCCCCTCTACTTTTGAAATGGATATGAACTGTTCACCCATGCTAGGTGAGGCTTCATACTCTTCTCTTGTGATAGTTTGTATTCCCATCTGTCCATGGGGTATATAATAACTATCAATACTGAACTTATCCATAGACTTTCTCCTTTCTTGACGGAAATAAAACATCAGCCAAAAGAATAGCTGTTCAATATCATAGCTATAATATACATCTATAAATTAAGTTCATTTATCATTTCTGAGGGAGTTATTAAGCACACTGAGCCATAAGTGCCCAGTGTGCTATTAAATGTATTAGTCTTCGGAATTATCTAAATCTTCTGCATTAATTGTTTCACTTTCTGGCTCATCATAGGACCATCTACAATGTACATGATTTTCTTCAGTAGGCTCTTCTACTGGATCATTGTTAGTCTGGATAGGTTCTTCTTCTGGTGGATTAACTATATCCATAAGAGCTTTCTTGAATAAATCAACTAGCTCTTTGCTATCTAGCTGATATCTATTATTGAAGAACATGTCTCCGAATAATACGATTCCATTATATCCGTATCTAACTCTAGCCATAACACCTTGTACTAGGTCTTCATGGGTTTGAGCTTTATCAGTACTAGCCATTAAATCAGCCATAGTTTTCTTAATAAAGTTTGGATTTGTTAATTCCATAGGGTTAGCATTTTCTGCATATGGTTCCATTACGATATTGGTTACATTAGCAGCATCAAGAATCAATACTCTAAATCTACCATTTACATATACATACGCTACTAGCTTATCATTAGTCACTTCAAAATATGGTGAAGTGATTTCAACTACTTCATCAAATACAGTATTGATGGATAGTTTTAATAACGTAGAGAATTGCTTATTAACTTCTTCGATAGTAAGATCAGTTACAAATAAGTACTGTAATTGATTAGCTATAACTAAATTGGTCTTACCATCTTCAGTATGATAAGCAAGAAACTCTGTCTTACCTTTTTTGTAATCTTCAATAGCTTCTTCAGTAGTAGAACCCTTACCACTGTAATCGTTCATTAGAATAAATTCGATGTTTAATTCTTTCATCTCTCATTACCTCCTATAAGAAAAGATTGTTTCTTATATGTGATATCAGAAGTAAAAAGTTACCCATATAGGTCATTGACCTATATGGGACTTTTGTTTAGATTCGATACAAGATTACCGCATTCATAATGATCATAATAACGATCAATACATATACAATTCTTAAGTCTACAGATACTGGCTTAATAGCTTCCATTTCAAGTGGTTCTGCTACGTTTAAGATACCCTTAAGCTGTTCGGCTTTATCTTCTAATTGGGCTTTTACGTTGCTATCATATTTATCGATATGATCAACTAATGTAGCTGCCATAGTATCAACTTTAGTTGAGATTTCACCATCGAATTCAGCAAATTCATCTAATTTGGATGATTGTTTTTCAATCAACGCATGGTTATCTTTTTGATTTTCTTCTAGAATAGCCATTTTAGTTTTAATGTCATTTAGCTCTTCTAGTAGTTGTTCAGAATTAGCTGCACATTGCATAATGTCTTGATTATTTTTAATCATGGTAGCTAATAACTGTTCACGTACTTCAGCAACAGTAAAACGGTCACTGCTTACTGATTTCTTTTTAGTATCTTCTTTTGCTTTAGCCATATTTCTTTCTCCTCAGTTATATGTATTTTAGTAAATGAACTAAGTATAAGTGCTTATGATAGTGTTTCTCAAAGATTACTATATTTAAAACTAAATATCTTTGATATTCTTCTGAAATCTGGGTATGGGTATCTTTCAGTTATAATAGGCATATTTGCTTCTATACGTCTACCATATACACCAGTACTATTACTATTGTATAGCATCTGCCTAGTGTAATTATCAATGTAATTATTGGCTTTATGTAAGTCATCAGCCAATTCAAAGTACTCTTTAAATGATATGAATTCTTGATTATAGCTATTAGAATTCAAGAAGTTATTATAAGCTTTCTTAATATGCAATAATTTTCTTGTATCTATATGACCATTGATATGGGATATTCTAATATTTACCCAATCAGGTATATTAGATATGACTGCTAAGATATGATGATAAAGATTTTGATTTGCTACCGGAGTACCAGATGAGTTATACATAATACCGTTCTCATCCATGTTTCTTAACCAACCTGGAAGCCAATCACGAAGAGCACATACACTAATCTTACTATCACTAAAGATATTAAATGTAGTAAATGGACATACTTGTCGTCCAGTAGTCATTTGCTCTATATACATGAATGCCAAAAGAAGACCATATAGTTCACCATAGTTATTAGTTGTCTTACGTATATACTGATACGTTGGTTCTAACATCCAAAATTTCCCACATCTATCGAGATATTGCATCTGGTCAGAATAGAATAATGGCAGACAGCCTGCTACGACATCATTATTTTGTCTAGTATGACTCTTCTTATTGACAGATGCATCAGTAAATAAGTTCAAAGTTCTTGGGTCGTAAATATCAAACACTTTCTATACACCCCCTTTAGTGTGATACAAAAATATCCAGTAAGACCAATAACGGCCTTACTGGATAGTTATTATAAGAATCAATAGTTATTTGTGTTTAGTGACAATCTTAATACCATTGCTTTGTAAGTTTTCTAATAAACCCACTAGTTCAGCTGCTTCTTTAGAGAATGTATTTTGTTTGGTTGCTTCCTTAATGAATTTAACTTTTGAATCATCAACAAGAACGGCTTTAGTGAACGTAGCATCATCTGGAACTAAGTTTTTGTCACAGATGTGGTCAATTGCTTCTAAAGAATCTGCACAGTTAGCGCATTCCATATAATGAGCCAAATCATTCGCTGCAATTACAACTAACTTTTCGCCATTGTCTTGAGTATACTCAACGACAGGAATCATAGTAGCATCGAATTTCAATGCAGAGTCTAAAGATTCCACGGCTTCAGTTACTGTAATAGCTTTTGCTTTAATTTCGTCTTCTTGCAAGGTATTAAAATGACCTAAATCATATTGCATAGATAATTCTTGTAATACGTCAAAGTCTTTCATGTTTAATCCTTTCTTTGGATATAAATTCTATATCCAATTAATAACGTGTTCTAGGATTTAAAGTATTAATTATCTCTTGCTTACGTTTCTTCAATAATTCAAGTATGAATTCTTTTCTAGGTAAGTCATAAGCACCACTATCGTCGATATACATGTACTTAGTTTTCAATAGCTCTTGGCTCTTAGCATGGTCATATGAAGCTGTAGCTTTCTCAATCTCATGTAAGTTTTCCAATTGATCTATTGTAAAGTATGGTTCATACATCTCTACAAATTTCTTATATTCCCCGTAAACATGAGTTGTCGGGATAAATAAGTAGTTATTGTGCACTAGTTCATGTACTGTCTCTGATAATGGTATTAAACCAACCATTCCATTATAATGAATCCACATAACTTCTTTAGCAATAGTTTCTTCATCAAACTCTTGTCCAGAAGCTTGCTGTTTACGATATACTACCATACAAATATCATATAACGTAATTGGATCATGATGGATATGAATCTTGATACTTGTATTATCTCTATTTGATACGTTCTTATAGAAAGAGCAAGTATCCATATTGAAAGAAAGACGTAAGTATTGAATGAGTTCTCTATATTCAATACTATTACGTACATTCTTTTCAATTTGCTTAATAAATTTATCAAATTCCTTAGGATCATTTAATTCCCAGTCTTGTAAATCATACTGAGGTACATAATCCATCTTTAAAATAGATTTGTCTACGGTAGAAACCTGATTAAGCATATTTGGGTTTCTCACTACAAACCACCTCCTTTTGGTGTGAGCTTATAGTGATGTTCTCCAAGGCCTATAAACGGTCCTTGGCGGATACAGATGTGGAACCATCTGGATGGTATGTAGTTATATAATCACCATCATCTACATCAATATCACCAGTTCTAGGGTCAACTGTAGCATTAGCTGGTAATGGAGATCCATCTGGCATTGTAGTTGGGATCTTAACAGTAGGTTCACTAGTATGAGTATCTGTAGATTCACCAGGTAATGGTGGTAACTCATCATCAGTTGGTGGTAATGGTGGAATATCATCATTACCAACTACCGGAGGTTTAATTACTGTACCATCATCAGGTTCTTTAGGCAATTCAGGAACAGTTTCATCTTCACTAGGATGAGCTGGAGGTTCAGTTGGAGATGCACTACCTGGCTCATTTTCATGTGGAGTAATTTCTGTGTGTCCATCTGTAGGTGGTAATGGTGGGAGTTCAGGTACATCTCCACCTGTAGTAGCATCATTAGTACCTTCTGGTGGTAATGGTGGTAATTCAGGGATATCACCAGTATTATCATCATTCGTAGGAACTGTAGGTACGGTATGATGACCTTCTTCAGGTAATGGTGGTAATTCTGGGATATCGTCAACGATATTATTATGATTATCAAAACCTGGTGGGTCAGCTGGAGTTGGTGTACCTGGAACAGGCCCTGGAACTTCAGGTTTTTCTTTTTCAACTACAGCTGGTTTAGCATCTTCAAGAATTCTATCAATATCACCTAAACGGAAGAATTGGTAATCTCCTTTATAATATTGGTAATGCTCAGTGGAGAAGTAATTACGTACTAATGCACGTTGTTTATAATAGTCTTCTCCAAGTTTACTTGCTACAGATGTATCAGCTTCCATAGCATCGTTAATGATAGTTGCGATTAAAGCATCGTCAATGGATACGAATCCATTTTCCATAGCTATCTTATTATACTTAGCTTTAAGATTAGTCATAAGAATAAGCATAATCTTAGCTCTACGTTCTTTTTCGGTTACGTTATTCATATCATCAACTGTTGGTGGGATTAATGTAAATTTACCATCAGCATCTAATCCTTGAATATAACCAATACCGACATCAGCTAAACCAGTTACGTCTAGCCAAATAGCTTCGTCACCGAAGTTACTTCTTACCTCATCTAAGGTAAGAGTTGTTTCTGTTAAGAATACGACTTTTTGTTTATAAATCTGTGCGTATTTTCTCATCAGTCTAAGTCCTCCAATACTTCTTCTACTTCACTACCATTAGCTAGCTTTGCATTATAAATCTCTGTACGTATCTTACTATCTAAATACTTCTCAAAATAGTCTATATTTTCAATATTTTTGTATATATTTTTTAATATAGTCTTCCCAATTGTATCTTTATTGGTAAGAATAGAACGGTATGATATTGCTAATTCGCAAATATACGATGTCTCCTGTGTATCCCCACTGGAAGATGTAGATAATTGCTTGTAGATGCAATTCTTGGCTAATGTAGATAGAATTAATAAATCAATTAATCTAATGTCCATTAGTCTGACTTGCAGATATATCATCGAAGGGTCTAATATCCAATCTGTATCTTCTCTACCAACCATGTAGTTCTTGGATATGTCTTCTATGTCTGGTATATTAAAATATAATATATCATCTTCTTCTACTGGTTCTAAAGTATTTACATAACCACGTAAACGAATGAACTCATATATTCCTTCGATGGTATCTTCTTCTATAACCCCAAAGTATGTAGCTAGTCTATATAAGATGGAGTCTTCATTCTGTATACGTATATCTGTAATGATATCTATATACTCTTTAAGATTCAAAGATATTAAGTTATCCGATATTTGGTATAACTGTAAGTACATCTTTTGCTCTTTGTTTATGGTATCTCCATCTACAGCAAATAAGAAGTGATAGTTCTCTGCTGATGCTATTGGATATTTCTCTGGTAAGTCTGGAAAGAATAGTAAGGATACTGTCTGACTTGTAGTCTCAATATCTTCTGTGATTAATCTATTCTTTTCCTTGGTGGACATTAAGTTCTGTATCTTCTTTAGTATCTTCATCTTGTCCAATTCTTTCTAAGAATACTTTAACGATTTCATTGTTAATATCTTCTTTGGTTCTGTATACAATCTTGGATGATTCCATATCCATTCGTTGGATGTCTACGACTACATCTGTTTCTTTGGATTCTAAACATTGCTCTTCATCTAATAAAGATCTAGCTAAGATATCATTTGCAATATCTAGCATCTTATATTGACCATCATTAATTTCATCATTACGGCCAGTCTGTTCTTTAGCCCTAGCTTCGATAGTTTCTCTAAGTACACTAGTATCTTTGTAATGCATCTTAAAGATTAAGTTTGCTTTAGGTAATAAGAATCCATCTGCTAGTTTCTTTACCATCTCTTTCATAATAGCAAAATCTATACTTTGGGATTCTTTGTATTTGACTGAACTCAAATATCCACTAGGCATATGCTTCATCTTGCTTACTACACGTTTAGCTAATTGGTAATAGATATTAGAATAGAAGTATCTGTCCATAATGATAATATAGTTATCATTGAAGAATGTACGGATATTGTCTAGTTCCTGTTTACTATTAAACGTAGTGAAGATATCTGTAACGAATAGTGTAGTCTCTGCTAATGGACTGATAACACGTTCTACATTCTCTTCAGATTTGTATAGCTTACTAGATTTGAAATAGTCTACTAGATTATGACTAGATGGACTACCATAGTTAGGAAACTGAAACATTACTACTTTGCTTGTAATATTCTCTTCGATATAATCCATTAGTAGATTAGCTTGAGTATTCTTAAAACTTCCATCTACTCCCTCGAATACAATAATCATTGGTTTATCTAATTCTATTCTATCTAGAATCTCATAATCAAATTGCATAATTAGAATATCCTTTCTTTGTGTAGAATAATTTTTGCTTATATAATAATTAGTTGCTACAGAGACGAACTAACTAGTTCCAATAGAGAGAATAGTATCTTCTGTTTGGATAGTATAAATTCTAGTTGCTACAGAGACGAACTGTTTACCCCTAATAGTTATATAATTTAACTGCGTCAGCATAAAGTAAAAATAGATCATGATACTACTTAAGATAATTAGATAATGGTGGACTAGGAGAGGAGCAGCCTTAGAAGCTGCGACTCGACGTAAGTCCACCCTTATATAATTTCCTAAGTATTATGATACTCTACAAAATAGAAGTAGTTTGTTTATCTCCTGAGTAGAGTATATACACTTTCTTTCTATAGAGAGTTTTATTTTATCTTCTATATAGAAAAATTATCTCAGATAGAATATATTATTCTATCTGAGTTTCTTTGTAATAATTTTATATACAGTAGCTTATTTTATATACTATAGAGGTTTATACTTTTTCTATATTTTGTACAAATTTTATACTACATTTTTT